>VFQN01000085.1_pt1 | contig 215069 bp, 190 predicted proteins | sample 3512371 | NCBI WGS metagenome assembly VFQN01 (sample SAMN10412370, study PRJNA504923) | tailings metagenome | isolation source: Replicate 2 from Balatoc abandoned mine | place: Philippines: Itogon, Benguet | collected 2017-08-28
GTGGTGAGGCGCCTCCAATGCATGATTCTGAGACAGGATCACAGAGTCAGGATAAGGCCCGGTGCGAGAGCAATCCGTGCTGCATGTTGATTCCGGCAAGCGGCGCGGGAAGCTGCCGCATATAGCTGGCCGGGGCGCCGACCAGGCTGCACATCTGACCAAATGACCAGTGTGTCGGCGCGATGGCTTCGTCGCGGCCCGGGACTATCAACGCCAGGCGCTCGGCGTCGTCGCGACTTGCTTCGATGCGAAGGGCCCGGGTCTCCACGGTGCGGGCGCTGGCTCGATCAGCACGTGCACGAACGGCAGCGTAGAGCTCGCTGAGCGAAAGGTAGCGCTCGTCGCCGGGTCGCGAGAACCACTCGGACGACACGCGCCCGATCCGTTCGCCGCGCGAGATGTCGACCTTATAGCCGGCTGAAACCGGCGGGGCGCCGAAGGCGTCTTGCCCGGCGAGCGTGCTTATCTGAGTCATGGCAGAATCTCCATGACGGGCCAGCCGGGAGCCTCTCTCTCGGCCTCCAGCCCGTCACGAAACCCCCGTCTGCACTCTCACTCTCGGGGCGCGGGGTTCCCCCGCAGAAGGGGTCGGCCGAGACGAAAGGCTCGGCCGCAGGGGAAGGCCTTCCCCACCCGAGGGTCGTTGCCTCACGGCCTTTCCGGGTTGGAGGACCGGAAGCGATTATAGAATTGGGACTGCCATGGAGCGGCCAAGCGAGAAATCTGGATGACGAGGAATTCGAATTGACGGTGAAACGGAAAATGGCGGCGCTGGTGATCGGGAACGGTGCCTACCGCGATTGCGGCGTGCTGAAGAACCCGGTGAACGACGCCGACGACATGGCGACGAAGCTCAGGTCCTACGGATTCCATGTGGTCTCGAGCGCCGACGCGACGCGCATCGACATGGACCGCAGGCTCCGCGAGTTCAAAGACCTGCTCGCGACCAATGACGTCGGGCTGTTTTTCTTCGCCGGGCACGGCATGCAGATCGACGGAACGAACTACCTTCTCGCAACCGACACGGACACCTCGTCGGAACTCGACGCGAAGCACAGCTCGCTTTCGCTCGATAAGGTCATCGACACGATGGCGAAGTCACAGGCCTCGATGAAGATCATGATTCTCGACGCCTGCCGTAACAACCCGTGGGAGCGGGCTTGGCATCGCGATGCATCGACGCGGGGCTTGGCCTCGGTGTACGCCCCGAAAGGCACGATCATCGGCTTTGCGACCTCGCCCGGCGAAGTCGCCGAAGACGGCACAGGTCGCAACGGTACCTATACCGCCGCACTGCTGCAGCATATCGACACGCCGGATTGCTCGATCGAGACGATGTTCAAGCGGGTGCGGAACACCGTGGCGGCCGAAACGCGCGGGAAGCAGACATCCTGGGAGCACACCTCGCTCTCGGGGGAGTTCTATTTCAACATGAGCCTCGGCCGTGTCATCCGGGAATATAAAGAAACTTCGCTCGCCGACGGCCTCTTCGTCATCGACACGAGCAAGAAGTCACACCGGATCATTCAAGGCCTGAAGAGCCACAACTGGTACACGCAGAACGACGCCTTGGGGATGCTTGATGCGGCATCGGCTTCGAAGATGGCGGATGACAGCCTGTTCGTCGTGGGGCGCAACATCTACCAAACCGCCTGTGGTGGCGCGAATGCGGCGATCCCTTTCGCCACGAACTTCCTCACCGAGACGAGCGGCTATCCCCCGGAGAAGCGCAAGGCGCTTCTGGATGGCATGTTGTTCGAGATATTCTTCAACCCGAAGGGGGAGCTGCGAGAGGCGATCAAGGACGGCTACTTCGACGAGCTCTTCGAGTTGCAGCGATATGCCGAGACCAAGGAGAGCTTCCGGTTCATCAGCGACGCGCTGCAGGCTGCCCGCGGCGATTTCTATGCGCTGCCGGGCAAGAACCGCGAGGTCGCCGTCACTGTCGCGACCAAGAAAATGAAGGACGGTTATAGGGTGGAGGCCGTGTTCGTGGACGGCGCCGATGTCTTGCGGGCGAAAGACGAGGAATGGGACGTGCCCGAGGCGGAGCGGTTCTATGAACGCAAGGATCTGGACGCGCTCGTCAGGCAGCTGTCGGCCGAGATGGTGGTCCCCGGCCGATCGCTCAAGGTGACATTCACGCCCATTGCGGCGGCGAACGCCGAGTTGCGGTTCCCGACGGGGTGGACGGTTCGCAAGGTTTGAGCCTGGTTCGCGTCCGCGGGCGGTGCCGGCTCGGCCAGCGGGGACAATCGTGTCGTTAAATTCAAACGGGATATCAGACGTTTATGGGCCAACAACAGAACATGTCGTGCTGGGCGGCCGGCGCGTTTTCCGCTAGGATCAGCCTGCAATTCGCTAGCGCTGTGCCGGTCGCGGCGAAAAAAAATTGTGCGGCGACGTAGATTCCCTTTCCGGGTTCCCTAGGACGACGCGATCAAGGTAGTGACGGGCCGGCCATCAGGTCACCCGGTCTGACCGCTGTTGCGAGAGCATGGGGGGACGATGGCGCGACCGTTAACGAAAACCGAAGCGGACGGGACGCTCTACCGCCGACCTGCACCTGTCGAGGCGCAGGTGGATGAGGCGGTGCAGCTGAAGTTACCGGATCTGCAGAGCCGACTCTTGGTCACGGACAGGAATGACGCCGCTTACTTGCGGTCAGAATGCCTCGTGCACCTTCTGCGCCACGGCCGTCGGGCTGGGGATCAAGCGCTCATGAGCGCGGTGCTGCCGGTCCTGCTCAGTCGATGCGAGGCCAATCTTTTGGTCACCGTTCCTGACGGCCGCATGCCGGATGCCACCAGCCTGCGCCAGGACATCCTGGATGAGCTCACCGAACTCTTTGTGCTCGACGGCTTGGGAGAGAATCCCGCCGAGCTCGACTTCTATGAATGCCGCTTCAACAAGGCGTTTCGGACTCTTCGGATCGACGCCGTTCGCCGGGCCGCCCGCCGCAGCAAGGAGATCATCGATGTGGCCGCGCTCCCGCCGTCCGAGGCCGAAGGTGAGCCCGACGCCTACGAGGATGCGTTCGCGCGCGTCTCGGACGCCTTCAAGGTCTTTCCGACCCAGGAGTGGGATGCTTTCCGGGAACCGTTCGTGAACGCGATCGAAGCCTTGCCGCCCGACGAGCGCGAAGCGGTCATCCTGGTCCATGTCCTCGGCTACAAAGAAGAGTCCGAAGACCCGAATGAGGAGACGGCGGCGACGCGCTGCAACTGCACCGGACGCACCATTCGCAATCGGCTGACGCGTGCTGCGGGGAAGCTCGCGCGTTTCAAGGAGGATTTATGAGCCAGACCCTCAATGCAAATCCGCACAGCTTAAGGGACGCGTTCTATGCGCTTTCCATCGCTCAGGACATTCCGGACGCCAAACTGCTGGACGACATCGTGCGGCGTTATCCCAAGTTCGGCGAGGAGCTGACCGAATTCGCCATTGCGCTTGCGGTCGATGCGCTCCGGGGCGAGCGCGTGATCGAGGCGGCCGAGGCGGCGCTCGATCCAAATGTGGTCAGTCCCGCGGTGAGCCGCGCGATCAGCCATTTCCAGAACCGACTTCACGCGGTGACGGTCGACGCGCGCGCAACGGAGGCGAAGCGAGCGCCGGCGACCTCCGCGGATGCGCCTAATCCGTTCTTGGCGCTGCCTCGCCAAGAATTCCGCGCGCTGGCCGAGCGGCTAAACGCGAACGCGGTGTTTGTCGGCAAGCTGCGCGATCGTCAGATCGACCCGAGGACGATGACGTCCGGGTTTCAGCGGCGGGTCGCCGAGGAGCTGAAAGCACCACTCGAGGTCGTGGTTGCGCATTTCGCTGCCAGCCAGTCGGCGCCGGCGCGACAGTTCTTCAAGGCCGAAAGCAAACCGTCGGCCGGCGGCCAGCAGACGTTCGAAGAGGCGGTCAGAAGTTGTGGCCTCACCGAGGCCCAACAACAGACGCTCCTGGAGCTTTGATACGTGGACGCCTTCGAGCCCATCCGGTCCAAGGCCGCAGCGCTTCATGGCCAGCTGGTCTCGGAGGGGTGTGACCCGTTTGACCCGCTCGCGCTCGTTCTGGCCGCCGCCGCCAAGCTCGATCTCCAGGTCGTCTGGCTTCCTGCCGGCGATCCTGCACTGAAGGGCGCGCGGGCTCTGTACGACGACCAAGGCGGCACCGTCTGTTGCGAGCAGGAGCCTGATCCGGCGACACGTGCACTGTTGGTAGCACACGAAATCGGACACGCCGATCTGCATGCTGGATCGGCGGTGTGCGCCAGCGGCGACATCGATCCGTCGAGAAGCACGGAGGCGGCGCCCGTCGGATTGCAGCGGGTGGAAGACTACGGCGCTCGCGAACGGCGCGAACTGCAAGCCAATGTCTATGCGCGCGAACTCGTCCTCCCGCGCGTAGTCGCGCGGGACCTGCATGTCTCACGCGGGATGACGGCGAGCGCCATCGTCGATCGAACGAAACTGTCCATGCCTCTGGTTCGCCAGCAGTTGTTCGACGCGCTCCTCTTGCCGCCCTTGGGCGACATTGAAAGCGAGCCGTCCGTCGGTGTCGTCGCGACGCCGAGGCACGACCCGTCACAAGATCGCGCTGCCGCACACCGCGACACACCGTTTCAGCTGCAGGCCGGCCCGGGCACGGGCAAGACGCGAACCTTGGTCAAGCGGGTGCTGTCGTTGCTGGCCGACGGTATCGACCCGGCGGCCATTCTTGTCCTGACATTCTCCAACCGCGCCGCCGGCGAACTCTCCGAGCGCCTGATTGCGGCCGCGCCGGACGCGGCGCCTAAGCTCTGGATCGGCACCTTCCACGCCTTCGGTTTGGATCTGGTCCGCCGCTACCATGACAAGCTCGGGCTAACGCCCAACCCGGCGCTCTTCGACCGGAGCGACGCGATCGCGGTTCTCGAAGAAATTCTGCCGACCCTGCCGCTGGTCCACTATCGCAATCTCTGGGATCCGGCGATGGTCCTGCGCGACATCGTCGCGGCCATCTCGCGTGCCAAGGACGAGCTCGCCGATCCGGCGCGCTATCGCGCGCTGGCGCAAGGCATGGCGGCCGAGGCCGTCGACGAGGAGGCGCGCATCGCAGCCGCGAAGTGTCTCGAGATCGCCGACATCTATGATCTCTACGAGCAGGCGCTGCGAAAGCACGGCGGCGTGGATTTCGGCGATCTGATCATGCGCCCGGCGCGCCTCCTCGAAACGGACGAAGCCACGCGCATCGCGGTGCAGCTGCGGCACCGTCACGTGCTCGTCGATGAATACCAGGACGTCAATCGCGCCAGCGCCCGTCTCCTGAAGCTGGTCGCCGGCGACGGCGAGCGGCTGTGGGTGGTCGGCGACGCACGGCAGTCGATCTACCGGTTTCGCGGCGCCTCATCGGAGAACATGGTGCGCTTCGGCCGGGACTATCCGGGCGCAGCGGTTGACCAGCTCGGCGTCAATTATCGCTCGACGGACCAGATTGTCCGCAGCTTCGTCGCCGTCGCACCGCGGATGGGCGCCTCCCACGGCATGCTGGCGCTGGCGCTCGAGGCGGACCGCGGCGCCGCGCCGAGCCGCCCTGAAATTTGCCGCTTCGAAACGCTTGACGATGAGGCCGCGGGCCTGGCGGCGAGCATCCGTGAGCTCGAAGGCGCAGGCGTGCGGCTGCGCGATCAGGCCGTGCTCTGCCGCACCAACGGACGCCTCAATGAGATCGCCGCGGCGCTGGAAGCCCGCGGCATTCCCATCCTCCATCTCGGGAGCCTCTTCGAGCGCGAAGAGGTCCGCGATCTGCTCTGCCTGCTGAGCCTGGCCGTCGATCCGTTTGGCGACGCCATCGTGCGCGTCGGCGCGATGCCGCGCTACGGCCTCTCGCTGCAGGATGCGTATTGCGTTTCCCGGCACCTGCGCTCAATTGGCAAGCCAGCGCTTGCCGGCCTCGCGGAGGCCTCGGCCGCGCCGGGCTTGTCAACAGCCGGGCGCGCGGGGGTCGAACGGCTGGCCGCAGACCTGGCCGGCCTGCGCGCGAACGCGAGCGCCTGGGATTTCCTGGCCACCTACCTGCTCGACCGGACGGACCTTGCAAAACAGCTTAGCCAGGCGGACAGCCTCACCGCACAGATGCGTGCGGTCGCCATCTGGCAATTCCTCAACTTCGTCCGCGAACAAGTGCCGGTCGGCGGCGGCTTGCCGATCCAGCGGACGCTGGACCGTGTGCGCCAGCTCGTCTTGCTGGCCGAGGAGCGCGATCTGCGCCAGGTCCCGGCCGCTGCGCTGCATCTGGATGCCGTGCGGCTGATGACGGTGCACGGCAGCAAGGGCCTCGAGTTCGAGGCAGTCCATATCCCCGGCCTGACGGTCGCAAGCTTTCCGAGTTCGAATCGTGGTCAGCGTTGTCCGCCACCGCGCGGCATGGTCGAGGGTGCCGGCGATCTTTCGCCCGCCGACGAGGCGAAGCGCGCGCATGACGACGAAGAGGAGTGTCTCTTCTTCGTCGCGCTGTCGCGCGCCCGAACGCACCTGCGTCTCTACCATGCGCGCAAGCAGCGCAATGGGAGCGGTCGATCTGCCTCGCCCTTCTTAGGTTGGATACCGGCGACCCTCCTGGACGAGATCTCGAATCCACCGACTCTTCCGCTGCCGGCAGGCGCGTCCACGTCGCAGCCGATCGCGATCGCCTGGCCGGCCGACTGGTCCGTCACGGACAGCCGTCTGGGGTCGTATGAGAAGTGTCCGCGCCGGTTCTTCTACACCCACGTTCTGGGCCTCGGCGGGGCGCGCAAGCCCACGGCCTTCTCGCGGACCCATGACTGTCTCTACGATCTGCTGCGGTGGCTTGCCGATACGCGGCGCACGGCCGAGCCCACCGTCGCGGACGCGGAATCCGCATTCGAGAAAATCTGGGGCACGCGGGGCCCGACGGATCACGCCTTTGCAGCGGACTATCGCCGGCTCGCATCCCGCTTGATCGGAGCACTGGTCAGATCCGGAGCCGGACGGCGGTTTCGCGAGGCGCAGCCTCTTGCGATCGATTTTCCCAACGGGCGGGTGGTAGTGGAGCCGAACGAGCTCGCCGAGCTGCCCGATGGCACGGTCGTCATTCGCCGGGTGCGGACCGGTCACAAACGCAGCGACGAATATGACCGGCTCGAATACACGCTTTATCATCTTGCGGCGGAGAGCCAGTTCGGCGGTCGCGCGGTCGTTCAGGCGCTGCATCTGACCGATGAAACGGCGGAGGCCGTCGCCATCAGCGCTACCAAGCTCGGCAACCGCAAGAAGAAGAGCGACGGGATGCTGGCCGGCATCGCCGGCGGCGCCTTCCCGACCGAGGTGGACGTCGTGACGTGCCCGCGCTGCCCGCACTTCTTCGTCTGCGCCGCGACGCCGCCAGGCCCCCTCACGCTCGACTAGAGTCCGCGCCGTCGCCTTTCCGGGTTCCTGCTCCGCCGTCGATCAACTGAGCAAAGGGACGGAGACAGGCACTAGGGCCTCGCACTTCGATCCCCGGAGTGCAGACACATGAAGTCCATCGACCTGTTCTACCAGGGCGAGGGTGTCGGCGAGATCGCGCACATCGAGCTCGAGCCCGACGCCACCTTCGCCATCCTCAAGGGCCTCTTGGCCGACAAGCACGGCGTCGCCTCGGATGCGATGCTCTTCCTCGAGGACGAGGACGAGCCCATCGACGAGGCCGTGCTGCTCAAGGATCGCGCCACCGCCAAAGGCCTCAAGGTCCACATCCACCGCTGCCGTCACATCGAGGTGACGGTGACGTTCAACAACGAGACGGTCGAGCGCCGGTTCGCACCGGGTACGACGGTCGCGCGGGTCAAGCGCTGGGCCGCCGAGCACAAGTTCGGAATGTCCGACGAGGAGGCCGGCGAGCACGTGCTGCAGATCGCCGATACCCATGACCGGCCGGCGCCGGGGACGCATATCGGCGCGCTCACCGACGGCAAGGTCTGCGGCCTCGCCTTCGACCTCGTCGCCGACGAGCGGGTGAACGGCGCTTCCGGGGCCGGCGCGTGAACGGGCCGGACCAGCGGGCCTTCGAGGCGGACGTGGCGAAGGCCACGTTCCGCCTCGGCGTGGCCGAGCGCCGCTGGCGCCTGGCCGGCGTCTCCTGGCCCTTCGTCTTCATCGGCGCAAGCGCAAGGGACGGCCGCGAGTACATCCTGCGCTTCAACTGCGCAGGCTACCCGCAGGCCGCCCCGACGGGAGGGCCGTGGGACCTGAAGACCAACCAAGTGCTCGCCTTCGATCTGTGGCCGCGCGGGCGAGGCGGGCGCGTGTCGGCGGTCTTCCGCACCGACTGGAAGAACGGCACCGCCCTTTACCTGCCCTGCGACCGCGAAAGCTTCGCAGGCCATGACAACTGGCGGCACGAGATGCCGTCGAAGATCTGGCGCCCAGCTGATGGGATCGTCCAGTACCTGGAGCTGGTTCATGAACTTCTTCAATCTCGCGACTATACGGCGCCTGTTCGCGCCGCGGCATGAGCTGTCCTGCTCGTGGCTGCTGTGGCTGCGGCTTTGCGAGAGGCTGCGTGAGCGCGGCCGCCGGTGCAGCCGGGAGAGCGGCGCATTCCTGCTTGGGCGTCGGGAAAACGGCCGCGTGCGCGTCGTCGACTTCGTCCTCTACGACGACCTCGATCCACACTGCCTCGACAGTGGCATCGTGCGCTTCGACGGGCGCTACTTCAGCGAGCTGTGGGCGATCTGCAAGGCGCGCGGCTTGTCGGTCGTTGCCGACATCCACGTTCACCCGGGCGGCGCGGGACAAAGCGACTCCGACCGCGACCACCCCATGATCTCGCGCGCCGGGCACATCGCTTTGATCCTGCCGCGTTTCGCGACCGGGCGTCAGCCGCGGCGCGACATCGGCATGTACCGATACCTTGGTGGCAAGCGCTGGGCGACGGTCCCGGCGGCCGAGCGCAGCCGCTTCTTCCACATCGGACTGTAAGGAGGCGGCCTTCATGACTGCGTTGATTTCACCAGACTCGTTTCATCGGCTTGTCAAACACGCGATCGATAGCGGGACGGCCGCGAGCGTCGCGGAGGCCGAGGCCCTATTCCGCGGCTACCGGCTTGCCGTCGAGATCGATGCGGCCGCCGCTCGCGACCCGGTCCACCAGGCCGCGCTCTTAACGGCCGTCGCCCTTGGCCGCCGCGTCTTTCTCGGCGGCGTGACGGTCAGCGGCGCGCTCGATGCGCCGCTCGTCCTTTCGATGCCGCTCGGGCGAACGCTCGCCAAGGCTGTTGTTGCGCTCGGCGGCGCCTTGGAACTCCGCGGTGACGAGTGCCCGACCATCTTCATCGGGGGCGGTCCCGGCGCTCGCCGGGAGGGCTTCTGTGTTCGAACGGCGGCAAGCGGCTGGCGAGGTGGGATCCTGCCGATCCACTCCGATCTTCAGCCCTCCGCCGGCGTGGCTATGCCGCTGAGCGGCATGCTGTCGGCCGCTTTGGCCGTCAACGAAGCCTATCTCCATGTGAGCGGCGGCATGCCGGCGGCGGGACGGCGCGTGGTCGGGTTCTCGCTCTGGCGCCCCAGCCCTGACGCGGATTGGCTCGAGGCGGATGCGCGCGAGCCGGCGCTGACCTACTTGCCTTCCCGGCTGTGGCTGATCGGGCTGGGGCATCTTGGCCAAGCCTATCTCTGGGCACTGGGCCTTCTCCCGTACCGGGACCCTGCCGAGCTCGCGCTTGTGCTCCAGGACATCGACCTTATCACCGCCTCGACGGAGAGCACCTCGATCCTCAGTGAAAGCGACATGATCGGGCAGCGGAAGACGCGCGCGATGGCGGCGTGGGCGGAGCGCCGCGGCTTTACAGCGTCGATTCAGGAGCGGCTGTTCGCGGCCGACTTCAAGCGCCAGCCCGAGGAGCCGGCGATCGCCCTGTGCGGACTCGACAACGCGGCGGGGCGCCGAGCCCTCGACCAGGTGGGGTTCGATCTCGTCGTCGAGGCGGGTTTGGGCCGCGGCCATCGCGACTTCCGCACGATGCGCCTTCACCTGCTGCCCGGCCGCCGGCCAGCGGCAGAGATGTGGAAGGCAGCCGCAGGCGGCGAAACGGTCGAGGCGCGACCGGCCTATGCCAAGCTGGTCGCCGAAGGCGCGCTCGACCGGTGCGGCATGACGCTGCTGGCGGGCAAGGCCGTGGGCGCGCCGTTCGTTGGCTCGGTGGCGGCGTGCCTGGCGCTGTCGGAGGTGCTTCGCTTGCTGCATGGCGGCGAGCTCCATGGGCTCATCGATCTCGACCTTCTGAGCCCCGAGCAGCGCCTGTTGTGGCGCCATCCCGGCGACTTCAGCCGCTTCAATCCCGGGTTCTCAATGGCCGGGTGATCAGGGCCGCTCGCGGGTGATGTCGTATTGTGGGTGAGAGATCAGGTGGCGCCGGCCCGACCCGCGATGTCGCCAAGCAACCGAGGCCACAGGCGAACGGCCGGGATGGAGAAGGCTCCCCTAGGGGGGAAATTCTTGGAAATCCGATGTTCCGCTTTATTCGGCGCCTGGCGATTATGTTGATGGGCAACCGTGATCGACAGTGCTCGATGCGGTTGTTCGGCAAGACGAAGTGGGAATGGAAAGGGGAAACCGGGGGACAATGAACCGTCGGACCGTCATCGTTGAGGGGCCGCTCGCCTTTCGTATGAGGCGCATCGCCGCCGCGCGACAGGGCGAAGCTGGCGTACAGATCATGACCTTGCCGCAGCTTGCGGCGCGCCTCGCCGGCGGCTTCACGCGCCCAGCGCGATCCGAGGACCTTGACCCGGCGATCCGGTTGGCACTCGACGCCGGCGGTTTCGCCGAACTCGAGAGCATCCGAAGCCTGCCCGGCATGACGCGTTCAGTGGCTTGGACGCTGACCCGGCTATGGAACGCCGACTTCGCATTGGCCGACCGCGCCCATGAGCGCGCGCGGCTTCAGGATCTTATGACGATCGAGGCGCGCGTGCGTGCGAGCCTGCCGGCGGGTGTGCTGTCGCCGCGCGATCTGCGCGATGCCGCCCTGCAGCGCGTGACGCACGCGCCAGCGGTCCTCGGCGCGGTCGAGCTTGATCGCGTCGTGCGCGTCGCCTCGGTTTGGCGGCCGCTGCTCATCGCCCTGGCGCGGCAGGCACCGCTCACCTGGCGCAATCCCGGCGATCCCGATGCCGCCTGGTTCACCGGCGAGCTTGGTTCCGATCCGCGGCCCACACCGGCGTCGCCTGACATCGTCTCCTGCGCCTCGCCGCGCGCCGAGGCCGTCGAAGCTCTGCGGTGGATCCGCGAACTCATCGCGTCGGGCCGCGCTCGGCCGGACGAGATCGCCGTCTGCGCCACGGCGACCGAAGATTGGGACGACCACATGCTGGTGCTGGCGGCCGACGCCGGTCTGCCGTTGCATTTCTCGCACGGCATGCCGGCCCTGGCGTCGCGCGAAGGGCAGGCCTGTGCCGCCCTGGCCGACGTCTTGATCAACGGGTTGAGTCAGGGTCGCGTGCGCCGTCTCTTCGGCCACGCCGCCGGGCGCAGCCGCGGCCTCAACGCGCTGCCTCCGAGCTGGGCGCAGGGCCTGCGGCCTGGCGCTGCCCTCTTCGAGCTTGAGCAATGGCGGCGCGCACTCGATGAAGCCCACGCGCACCGCACGGATGGTGTCGACGTGCGGCCGCTGCTCATCCCGGTTCTCGAGGTGCTTGCCAGAGGAGCCGCCGCCGCAGATGCGGCCGGGGGCTTGCTGCTCGGACGCGCGGGGCGGGCGCTCTGGGTCGAGGCGCTGCGCCGCGCGCCGCCAGAGGCGCTCGAATTCTCGCTGCAGGAGCTTCGTCTTCCCGATGGCCGCGACCCGGGCGCCTGCGCGGTCTGGTGTCCAGCGGGTCATCTCGCAGCGGCGCCACGACGCTTCGTCCGCCTGCTCGGCCTGTCGACGCGATCGTGGCCGCGGCGGTCCGGCGAAGATCCATTGGTTCCGAGCCACATCATGTCGCGTGACGCCCTCGATTCCGAGTCGGTCACCGAACAGGACCGGCGCACGTATATGCTCGTCACCGCACAGGCCGGCGGCGCTCTGGTGCTCTCACGCAGTCGCCGTAACGCCCAAGGCGGGCTGCAGGCGCCCAGTCCGCTCGTGCCGCACGACCCGCGACGCACCACGGCGTTGAAACGCGCACGCGTCCCGAGCCATGCGTTCAGCGAAGCCGATCGCCTGCTCGCGCGGCCCGAGGAGGCGGCGACCTCGCCTGTGCTGCGAGCAGCTGACGCTTGCTGGCGCAATCGCCGAAGCCCCGCAGTCACCGCTCATGACGGCCGCGTGCGCGAGGATCATCCCGTCATCGCCCGAGCCATCGCGCAGGTGCAGTCCGCGACGTCGCTTCGCCTCATGCTGCGCGACCCGCTTGCCTTCGTGTGGCGCTACGCCTTGGGCTGGCGTTCGCTGGTCGAAGACGAACAGCCCTTGTCGCTCGACGCGCGCGCCTTCGGCGAGCTCGTCCACGAGATGCTGAAACGCACGGTCGACGCGCTCGAACCTCAACCCGGCTATGTGCGCGCGGCCCTCCATGAGATCGAGAACGCCCTCGATGCGGCGTCCGCCGCCATCGCGGTGCAGTGGCCGGTCGAGCGCTCGACCCCGCCCGTCCTCTTGTGGCGCCACACCCTCGCGGCCGCACGCGATCTCGCGCTGAAGGCGCTGACGCTCGACGAGGCATTTCAGCCGGTCACGCGCAGCTGGACCGAACTGGCGTTCGGCCGCGAGGACGACGGGACGAACGCCGCCGGCGATCTGCTGTGGCCGCCGACAGCGCAGGTGATCATTCCCGGCGCCGGGTTGCGCATTCGCGGCAGCATCGATCGGGTGGATTTCAATAGCGCACACAACGGCGTTCGTGTCTCCGACTATAAGACCGGCGTCGAACCGCCGAAGGCTAACGAGATCGTTCTCGGGCGCGGCGCCGAGCTGCAGCGCGTGTTCTACGCCTTGGCCGCGCGCCAACTGGTAGCGGACAATCCGCGGGTCATTGCGCGCCTGGTCTTCCTCGGGACCGATCGGCCCAGGCCGTACAGTCTTCCCGATGTTGATCAGGCGATCGCCGACATTGGCGCGCATGTCAGCGCGGCCGTCGATCTTCTGCGTCGCGGCATCGCCTTGCCCGGGCCCGACGCACGCGAGGACTGGAACGACTTCGCGTTGGCGCTGCCGGCGGCGCCGGCGGTTTATTTCCACAGCAAACAGGCAGCCTTGGGCCGCGCCTTCGGTGACTTCGCCCGGATCTGGAGCGTGCGATGACGAAGCTCGCCGACGAAGCCGCGCGCCTCAGGGCGCTCACAGAACTGCATCTGACGCTGCTGGTGGAGGCGGCGGCGGGCACCGGCAAGACCGCTCTTATGGCCGGCCGCGTGACGATGTTGTTGATGAGCGGCGCCGAGCCGCGCTCGATCGCCGCCATCACCTTCACGGAGCTCGCGGCGAGCGCGCTCGGCGCGCGCGTCCACCGCTACGTCGACGATCTGCTCGCGGGACGTGTTCCGAAACCGCTGCGGGAGGCTCTGCCCGACGGGCTGACCGACGCGCAGCGGCGCATCCTTTCCGAGGCTGCGGGCAAGCTCGATGAGCTGACCGCCACGACCATCCACGCGTTTTGCCAGACCATCATCTGCAGCTACGCAGTCGAAGCCGATATCGACCCTGGCGCGCGCATCCTCGATGCGGCGCAGGCCGAAGCCGCGTTCCAGGCCGTGTTCGAGCAATGGTTCAGAAGGCGGCTGAATGGACCGGCGCGGGCCGACGATCCGATCGCCTCCTTGTCGCAGTACGATCCGCATCACGTGGCCGCCACCTTGCGAGACCTTGCGCGGTTTCGCCTGGAGCATCGGGGCGCGCGGGCGCCCGCGGCCGATCTCAGCGGCCGGCCGGACATCGACCTCGTCGAGGCCGTCGCGGATTTCCGCCGCTGGCTTTCGGCGCAGCCTCTCGAGCCCAAGACGCTCGAACTGGTCGGACAGCTCGAGACGCTGGCCGATCACTTCGCCGGCAGCTTCGCGACGGCGCCTGTCTTCGACACGCTGTGGCGGCTCGCTCATCCGGCGCGCCTGCCTTGCATGCGGCGCTATACATTCGATCTGCTGACTCCAAGGACGAAAACAGCGTGGGACAAGGCCGCCGGCAAGGATCGCGGCGCCGAACTTAACGCCGAGGCTGGTCGGCATTTTGCGCGGGTGGATCACTGCTACCGCGTGATCCTTGGCCGTGTCGCGACCGCGCTGGTCGCCAAGTTGTCCAATGAACTCGATGAGGTTCTTGCCGACTACGCCGCCTTCAAACGCGCTGCCGCCGTTCTCGACTTCGACGATCTGCTGGAGCGGGCGCGCGCGCTCGTGCGCGGGCATGATGCGGTCCGCCGCGCGCTCGGGCAGCGCTATAGCCACATCTTCGTCGACGAATTCCAGGATACCGACCCGATCCAAGCGGAAATCCTGTTTCGCATCGCCGCCGACGACAGCCCGCCGCGCTGGCAGGACAGCCGTCTGCGCGCTGGCGCTCTCTTCATGGTCGGCGATCCCAAGCAGGCGATCTACCGCTTCCGGGGCGCCGACGTCGGCTCCTACGCGGAGGCGCGGAGCGCCATCGCCCGGCGCTGGCCCAACAACATCGTCCAGATTACGGCGAACTTTCGCTCACGGCCGGCGATCCTGAGCCACATCAACCGCTGTTTCGCTACGCCGCTGTCGGCCCAAAATCAGCCGGGCTACGTGGAGCTCGCGCCAACGCTGGATCCGCCGGATCACGATCTGCCATGCGCCGCCAAGATCACGATCGATCTGCCGCCGGATTCGCGGGCGGCGCAGATCCGCGACGCCGAAGCCGAAGTCGTCGCCGATCTGTGCGCGCGGCTGATCGGCAACGTGACGATCCGCGATGAAGACGGCGACCTTGCGCCGCTCACGCCGGGCGGCATCGCGCTGCTCGCCCCGACGGGCTCGGAGCTTTGGCGTTACGAGCGCGCGTTTGAAGCCCGCGGCCTCCGGATCGCCTCCCAGGCCGGGAAAGGACTGTTCCGCCGCCAGGAGGTGCAGGACCTCGTCGCGCTCGTGCGCGTGCTGGCCGACGGCGGTGACACCTTGGCGTTCGGCGCCTTGATGCGCGGCCCGCTCGTGGGCCTCAGCGAGGAGGAGTTGCTCGACATCACCGCGGGATTGCCGCCGCTTGCGGATCGGCCCGACGCAATCCCTCGGTTTTCGCTCGCGACGGATGCCGATGACGTCGCTCATCCCGTCGCGCGGCGGGTCCTCACGATCCTTCAGGACCTGCGCCGCCGGGCGCGCGCCACGACACCCGCGCTGCTGCTCGCCGAAGCCGTCGAGCGGTTGGCCGTGCGACCGATCCTGAGCGCGCGCGAAGGCGACCGCAGCGCGCGAGCCGCCGCCAACGTCGAGGCGCTGCTCGAACGGGCGCGGCCCTACGGCGTCAAAGGCATGAAGCGCTTCGCCCGCGACGTGAGCCGCGATTGGCGCGGCGGCGCCGCCTACAACGAAGGCCGCGTAGATGCCGATGGAGACGCCATCGAGATCATCACCATCCACAGCGCCAAGGGGCTCGAATGGCCGGTGGTGATCCCGATCAACACCGCGACCTTGCTGCGCTCCCGCGAGCCGTTTGTGCACCGGGCTGACGACGACACGCTGCATTGGGTGATCGGCGACGTCGTGCCGCCCGAGCTGCGCGCGGCGCTCGAGACCGATGACGAGAGCCTGACGCGCGAACGCGAACGGCTCTGGTACGTGGCCTGTACGCGAGCCCGTGAGCTGCTGATCGTGCCGGAATTGGCGCAGGCCGAGCAGAAGTCCTGGGCTCGCGTCGTCAATCTGGGCCACGACGCGTTGCCGGAGCTGGACATCTCCCGCATGACGCCGGCGCCGATGCCGATGAGCGCCGATCCGCCGAATACTCAGACCGCTGAGCTGTTCGCAGCCGAGCGCGCGACCATCGAAGAAGCGGCCGTTGCGCTGACCTGGGTCCGGCCGAGCGATCATGATCCGGACCGCCTGGAGGCGGTCGAGGCCATCACACTCGATGCCGGCGATGCGCCGGAGGTCGATCTGCCTGTCGGCGCGGGACGTGTGCGCGGTCTTCTCCTGCACAAGCTGATGGAAGAGGTGCTGAGCGGCGAGCTTGTCGAAGAGGTAGGCCGCTTTGTCAGCCGCGCCCGCGAATTGCTCACTGAACTGGTCCTCGATCCCGACGACAGCGAGGCGCTTCCGGACTCTGACGAGATCGCGGCGACCGCCTGGCGCACGTTGCAACTGCCCGACATCGCCGCGCTTCGCGACCGGCTGACCCCCGAATGGCCGGTCTATGCGCTGCTCGAGGATAGTTCGAAGCCAAGGGCGCTCGCCGGACGCATCGACGCCATCGCCTACACCGGAGATCGCGCCGAGGTGGTCGTCGACTGGAAGAGCGACGTCGATCCGTCCGACGCGGATATTCGCCTCCATGCTGGTCAGCTCGAAGACTATCTGCGGGCGACAGGCGCCCCACGCGGCGCGCTGGTCTACATGACGCCCGGGCTCGTGCGCTGGGTCGCCGGGCGGGATGAGCGGCAATCGTGAGGTCGGGAGCCCCGAGGGGTCGCAAACGGGGGCCGAACAGGCCATCGCCGGAAAGAAGGGGTGTCAGAAATTTGTAGTCATTTTTCTGACAGTCTCGACTCCTCGGTCAGAAATAGGTATACATTTTTCTGACAGAGCTCGGCAACGATGGATCTCAAATCCCAGATTCAAAAGCGGATGGCTGCCCAGGCGCCGTTCGGCGTCTGGACGCCGACCGACTTTCTGGACATCGGCTCGCGCGACGCCATCGACCAGGCGCTGTCACGCATGACCAGCGCGGGAGAGATCCGCCGCATCACCCGCGGCCTTTACGATCTGCCTCGGCCCAACAGCCTGACCGGGAAACCGACCAATCCCGATCCACGCCGGGTCATCGACGCGCTGGTGCGACGAGACCAGGCGCGGATGCTGGTCGACGGGCTGACAGCCGCCAACGACCTTGGGCTGACGGATGCGGTCCCGGCCAAGATCTCGGTCCACACCGACGCGCGCCTGCGTCCAATCAAATTGGGCGCCCAGACCATCACCTTCAAACTGACAGCGCCCAGCCGCTTGCACTGGGCCGGCCGTCCGGCGATGCGTGTCGTCCAGGCGCTGCAATGGCTGCGCAGCACAATCGACGGCGATCACGATCGCATTCGCCGCCGCCTGGCCGCGATCCTCGCCGATCCCGATCACGGTGCGGCGATCGCCGCGGACTTGCGCGACGGCTTCACCAGCCTGCCGGATTGGATGCAGACCTTTCTGCGGCCCTTGCTCGATGAACCGGAGGCCTCCTCTTCCCGGGATAAACCGACCAAGCGACAGCCCGGGAGCCGCAGATGAATCCGGGTTTCGTCACGTTCCTTTCCGCTGCCGCGGAGGATCGCCGCGACGCTTTTCTCGGCGCGGCGCAGCGCTTGGGCGCTCCGGAGCAGAACATCGAAAAGGACTTCTGGGTCTGTTGGACCCTCGATGCGCTGTTCAACGGTGCCGAGGCGGGCGGCCCTCGACTGTTGTTCAAGGGCGGGACCTCGTTGTCGAAGGCTTTTGGATTGATCTCCCGGTTCTCGGAAGACATCGACATCACGATCTTCCGGGACGACCTGGGCGAGGGCGCGACGGTCGATGAGCTGGAGGCGCTGAGCGGCAAGAAACGACGACGGCGCCTCGACGCCATCAAAGGGGCGAGTCAGGCCTACGTGAACGAGACGATGCGTCTGCAGGTCGAGGGACACTTGCGCGAGACCCTGGAGACTGCGGGCTTGGAATCTGAAGCCGGGCGGGTGGAGCTCGATCCCGATGACCCCGACCGGCAAAGCCTGTTGATCTGGTATCCGAAGGTGACGGCGGCTGACGAGGGATACGTCAGGCCGGCGGTCAAGATCGAGTCAGGCGCCAAGTCGGCGCTCGATCCGAACCAACCCGCTATCGTCAAGCCCTATGTCACCGACGTGCTCGCGGATCTCGAGCTGAGCGTGCCCGACGTCAGAACTGTCGTGGCAGAACGCACCTTCTGGGACAAGATTGTGATCTTGCATGGGTTGCGCCAATGGTTCGACGCGCGTGGCGCGCTCCGCGGTGGCGGCCAGCGGATTTCACGGCACTACTACGACGTCTACCGGCTGCTCGACTCCGATGTCGGTCGCTCCGCGTCGAGTGATCTCGCGCTAGGTCTCGACTGCGTGCGGCACGCCCGCATGTTCTTCAACAGTCCAGATCTGAACCTCGCGACCGCGGCGCCTGGAAGCTTCACGCTATCGCCAAATCGCGACATGGCGACCGAACTCACGCGCGACTACGCCGCCATGGCGGGGATGATCTTCGGTAAGGCGCCCGCGCTCGAAGAGGTCCTCGGCCGGGTCGCCGAGCTCGAGGCGCGCATCAACCAAGCCGGAACCAAGTCGGCGGCGGCAAGGCGAGACCGGACGGGGGGCGCAGGAGCATGAACACAGAGGCCGACACGTGTCGAAAATTCGTCGTACCCCGTCTGCAGGCCGCCGGATGGGATAACGCGCCTCACGCAATCAACGAGCAGCGCACCTTCACCGATGGCCGGGTGATCTTCGTCGGGGGTCGTGCTCGCCGCGGCCGGCAGAAGCGGGCCGACTACATTCTGCGGTTCAGCGCCGATTACCCGATCGCCGTCGTGGAAGCCAAGGCGAGCTACAAGTCCGCCGCCGATGGTCTGCAGCAGGCCAAGGACTACGCCGAGATTCTAGGGCTGAAGTTCGCAATCGCCACCAACGGTGCCCAGATCGTGGAGTTCGACTTCTTCACCGGCGTTGAAACGCTGCGCGCCGACTTTCCAGCACCCGCGGAATTGTGGGCGCGCCAGCGCGCGGGTCTCGGTTTGGCCGACGATGCTGCGGCCAATCGGCTCCTCACGCCCGGGTTTCCCGACCCAGGCAAGCCGCTGCGCTACTATCAAGAAGGTGCGGTCAATCAGGCGCTCCAAGCCATACTTACCGGCAGGCGCCGCGCGCTCTTGACGCTGTGCACCGGGGCCGGGAAAACGGCGGTGGCTTTCCAGATCGCTTGGCGGCTCTGGAGTGCTGGGTGGAACAAGCGCGGGGATTTCCGCAAACCGAAGATCCTGTTTCTCGCGGACCGCAATATCCTCGTCGACGATCCGATGGGCAAGACGTTCGCGCCGTTCGGCGACGCCCGCTTCAAAATCGAGAATGGTGTCGTCAGCCAGGGCCGCGATATCTATTTCGCGATCTACCAAGCGATCGCCCGGGACGAACGAAGGCCGGGACTTTATCGCGAATACGCGCGCGACTTCTTCGATTTAATCATCGTAGACGAATGCCATCGCGGCAGCGCACGCGACGACAGCAGCTGGCGGGAGATCCTGGAGTATTTCGAGCCGGCATATCAGCTCGGCATGACAGCCACCCCGCTCAGGGATGACAACCGCGACACCTATGCTTATTTCGGCGCGCCGCTCTACACCTATTCGCTGGCGCAAGGCATCGCGGACGGCTTCCTCGCGCCCTATCGCGTGCATCGGGTGGTTACCGACTATGACGCCGTGGGCTGGCGGCCAAGCAAGGGCGAGCTCGACCGCTTCGGGCACGAGATTCCCGATGATGAGTATCACACCAGGGATTTCGAGCGGGTGGTCGCACTGCGCGCCCGCACGGAAGCGATGGCCCGACACCTCACGCATTTCCTCGCCCAGACGGACCGCTTCGCCAAGACGATCGTCTTCTGCGTCGACCAAGAGCATGCGAGCGAGATGCGCCGCGCGCTTGCCAACCTCAACGCTGACCTCGTCGTCGCGTATCCGGACTACGCTTGTCGCGTCACCGCCGATGAGGGCGACATCGGCAAGGGAAAGCTGAATGCGTTTCAGGATGTGGAAACGAAGGTTCCTGTTATCCTCACGACGTCGCAGCTTCTGACGACGGGTGTCGACGCGCCGACTTGCAAGAATGTCGTCCTCGCCCGCGTCGTGGGCTCGATGACCGAGTTCAAACAGATCATCGGACGCGGCACTCGCCTGCGCGAGGACTACGGCAAGCTGTTCTTCAACATCCTCGACTACACCGGTACCGCTACAGAAAAGTTCGCCGACCCCGAATTCGACGGCGAACCAACGGCCGAAACGGTTACTGAGATCGACGCCGACGGCGAAGTGGTTACGACCGAAGGCGAGGAGAAGCCTCCGCTGGAGACGCCCGACGAGCCGGAAGGCGAGACGCCGCCGGGTGGGCTGCCGCCGGACAAAGAGCCTGGCGAGCCGCGCAAATATTATGTCGATGGCGGGGCGGTCGAGGTGGTAGCCCACCTCGTCTACGAGCTCGACACCGACGGCAAGCGTCTGACCTGCAAGAAGCTGACGGATTGGACCGGGGAGAAGGTCCGAACACTCTATCCGACGGCAGCGAGCTTTCGCGCGGACTGGCTCAATGCCGACAAGCGCCAGGCCGTGGTCGAAGCGCTCGCCGAGCGCGGCATCGACCTTGAGACCTTAGCGAAGGAGGCGGGCCGTCCAGACGACGATCCCTTCGATCTGCTCTGCCATCTCGCCTGGAATGCGCCGCTAAGGACTCGCAGGGAGCGCGCAGAACGCCTCAAGCGTGACCGCCAGGACTTCTTCGATCGTTATGGTGCGGAGGCACGGTCGGTGCTCGAAGCCCTGCTCGAGAAGTATGCCGATCATGGCGCGGCTCAGTTCGTGCTGCCCGGCATCCTGAAAGTGCCGCCGCTCGCGGGCTTCGGCAATCCCAGTGAAATCGCGCGACGCTTCGGAGGTCCGGACAAGCTTCGCGCCGCCGTGAATGAAATGTCCGGCCTCTTGTACGCCGCCTAGGAAAGCACCTCTGAATGCCGCCACGTGAAAAGAAGAAGGATAAGGTGCCGAAGACAACGGCTCAGCGACTTGACAGCGTCATCAAGTCTGCGCGCAACAAGATGCGCAAAGACCGCGAGCTGAAGACGGACCTCACGCGGCTTCCTACCCTGACGTGGCTGATGTTCCTGAAGTTCGTGGACGATATGGAACGGGTCCACGAGGACGAGGCCGTTCTCGCCGGCGAGACCTATCGAAGTTTGATCGACCCTCCCTATCGGTGGCGCGACTGGGCCTCCGATTCCGCAGGCATCACGGGACCGGATCTGCTCTCGTTCATCAATGGGGAGCAGACCGTCCGAGCCGACGGAACAAAGGGGCCCGGCTTGTTCACGTATCTGCGGAGTCTTCGCGGGAATGGGGAAGGGCGACAGCGCCGTGACGTTGTTTCAGCCGTGTTCCGCGACCTGCGCAACTACGCGACGAGCGGCTACGTGCTGCGGGACGTCATCAACCTCGTAAACGACATCCACTTCGACAGCACCGAAGACATCCAGACGCTTGGCCGGATGTATGAAACGCTGCTGCGGGAAATGCGGGACGCGGCGGGTCAGAACGGAGAGTTCTATACCCCGCGACCTGTCGTGCGCTTCATGGTCCAGGTCATCGACCCGAAGCTGAGCGAAACGGTTCTCGATCCGGCTTGCGGCACCGGAGGCTTTCTCGCCGCAGCCTTCGATCACATGAAGCCCAGCGCCGACACGGTGGAGAAGCGCGAGATCCTTCAGCGCTCGACGTTGCGCGGCGGCGAGGACTCGTCGCTACCGTTTCTGTTGGCACAGATGAATCTGCTGCTGCACGGGTTGGAGGCGCCCGACATCGAGTTCGGAAACGCGCTGCGTTTCAAGCTCACAGAGATCGGTGAGCGTGACCGCGTCGAGGTGATCCTGACCAATCCTCCGTTCGGCGGAGAGGAGGAAGCAGGCATCCTCACGAACTTCCCGGATGATCGCCGGACGGCCGAGACCGCTCTGCTGTTTCTGCAACTCATTATGCGACGGCTGAAGCGAGGAGGCCACGGGCGAGCCGGCGTAGTCGTTCCGAATGGGATATTGTTTGGCGATGGCATCGCGGCGCGCATCAAGGCGGACCTGCTAGAGCAGTTCAATTTGCACACTATCGTCCGGCTGCCGGAAGGAACGTTTGCCCCCTATACCGATATTCCGACCAACATCATTTTCTTCGACACTTCAGGCCCGACGGGTGACATTTGGTATTGGGAACAGCCGCTCCCAGGGGGGCGGCGCAAGTATTCAAAAACTCAGCCATTACTGTACGAAGAACTCACTGACTGCCTTGAGTGGTGGTCCGCGCGCAAGGAAGGACCACAAGCATGGAAAGTCTTTGGGCCTAGTCTCATCAAGCGCGATACAGAAGGTCGCACAATCGCGGTGGATTTGGACTTCAAGAATCCTCATGCCAAGGAGGCGAACCACCGTCGCCCTGTTGAGATCATCGAAAGCGCAGTCGCCAAGCAGCGTGAGTTGCTAGCTGTGCTTGACGAGTTGAGAGCTCTGGTAGGAGCATTCGACAAGATCACTTCCAACTCACCTCGCGCAAAACTCGGCGACATCGCGCCACTTGTTCGACGTCATGTTCAAATCGATCCTGAGAAGACCTATACTGAAATTGGTGTGCGCAGCTTCTACAAGGGGATATTCCATCGCCGGACAATACCAGGGGCGGAGTTCACTTGGCAGAAGTTATTCCGCATCGCCACCGGTGACCTCGTATTCAGTAATTTGATGGCGTGGGAACAGGCAATAGCGCTGGCGTCAACTGCTGATGATGGCTGCGTCGGAAACCATCGGATGCTTACGTGTGAAGCCGATCGAACGAGATGTCTCCCGATGTTTCTCTGGTACTATTTCCGTACTCCTGAAGGTTATGCGCAGGTTGTCGCGGCGTCACCGGGATCGATCGCACGAAATAAGACGCTGTCAGCCGAACTCTTGCCCAACATCACCGTTCCGGTCCCGTCGCTGGACGCGCAGGAGTGGTTTGAAGCCCTTCATGCGAAAGCTCATGCAGTCGAACTTGGTCAAGCCGAGGTTGATCGAGTGCTAAGCGGGCTGATGCCATCCTTACTGCACCATACGTTCGGTTGACGCGTGGCGCGTTCGGTCGTGGATGGCGAGGTGCAGCGACGCTCGGGAGAGATATGCGCGCCGTGCAGACGATATCGGGAGCTGAAGCGAGGGCGCTGATCGAAAGCCAGTTGGCTGCACACGGCAACGGCGTGCTCTCCATTCTCGCCCAATATCGGCGCGATGAGGCGGTGGCCGCATGGCATGAGACGATCCGAGCCGTGGAGGAGTTCATCAATCTGCCGAAATTCGGGATCCCCGACGATCGGCTCCGAGCCTGGTTGTGCGCGGTCCGACTGGACGATGCGTTTGTTGCAAACCCGGGCCCGACATGGCTGGCGGTGCGTCAGGCGCTCGCGCCGCATCTCGAGGCGCCAGTCATCTCTCGCTTCACTCGGATTATGCTCTACGCCGGCGCCATGGGGGCGGCCTTTGCCGCGCATGGTGTGGACGCTCGTAGTGCAGCCATCACGCTCGACACGGTTGGCAGGGCGGTCGACTATTTTCAGTCGCGGCGACGGCATTTCGTCTCGCTGCTTTACACCATGCCTTACGCATGCTCCGGCTCGCTCGTTCTCCAGCCCTACGACGCTCTGACCGTTCTCATGCCGCAGGTCGAGCATAGCTGCATCGCCATTACCGGCTTCCATCAAAAGCTTGCCCTGCTCGAGGCCCAGCCGGATTTCAGTCTGGAGGTCGACCACATCGGCGCGATGGCGAGCCATAGCTTCGAGACCTTGGACGACTATTTTCTCGAACCGGAGCGCGCGTCGATCCATGTGATGGCTGAGTTGCGAGGCGACCAGTTCGCGATGCCCGCCATGGAGCCGCTGGATCGAAGGAAGATCTTTTCAGTTGCCGAATTGCGTAATGGCGTGAAACTGATCGGCGCGACCTACGAGGCCTTCGGGCTCAAGGACTCCGATTTTTCCGCCATGGGCCTGCTGGTGATCGCCTTCGCGCGGAATTGCCGCGACGATTATTACGTCGAGATCGGAAAGCAGAAGTTTCGCTCGATACTGCGTGCGCAGTCCGAGTTAGACCCCGCCGAGCTTGAGACGCTCATCGTCAATGAGGCCTCGGATTATGCGACGAACACCAATGCCTATCAGCCGTTCCTGGACCTTGAGGATAGGGTCGTCTCGAACGTCAATCTTCTGTCGCGGTTCCTCTATGCGTTCAAGAATGTTCACCTGGGCAGCCGCCGGCGCTTCCAGATCCATGCGGGCTTCATATTCGAGGACATGGTGAAACGAGACCTTGAGCGCATGGGTTTTACCGTGACGGGCATCAAGCGGATCAATCGGAAGGAATTCGATGTTGTCGCCACGCGCAGCGGCGTCATCTTCAACATCCAGTGCAAGAATAACTGGATCGATCTCTCGAAGATTGAGGCTGAGCGCACGCTGTTCGTCAGATATAACCGGTCCCTGACGAACTACTATGCTCGCGCACTGAAGAAGGAGCGCGGCCGTGACCATCTACTGAAACAGGAACTGGGCTTGGACAAGGTCATGCATTACGTGGTCAGCCGATTTCCGGTGATCGGCGCGGACCCGGCGGTGATCAACTACAATCAGATCGATCGGCTTCGTTTCGCGGGCCAGGCGGGCGCATGACGAATCCCGCGGATATTCGCGATCTGCTGGTGCGGTTCACGGGGCCCGACCTGACGCAGACGCTTGCGCGGATCGAGAGCAAGGTGCGCGGCGTGGCGGCGAAGGACTGCGTAGGCTTTCTTGAGGGCGCTGGCGTGGGTCGGGAGGCGTTGGCCGCGGCGGCCGAAATGAAGCGCCTGGCCGGGCAGATCAATGTGACCATCCATGCGCTCGGCATCCTGCTCTGCCTTCCGCACATCCTCGAACCGGATGAGCGGGTCGAATATGTATCGCTCGGAGCCGGGAATACCGGGCGCGATTTCGACCTGGAGACGAACCTGCGGGTCGCCGAGTTCAAATTCATTCGGTGGCGCGGCGGCGCGGAGTCGATCCGCCAGAATTCTGTGTTCAAGGATTATCTGTTGCTCGCGGAGCATCCGACCGCGAAGCGAAAATATCTCTATCTGCTGGGGACCGAGCACGCGCTCAGATTCCTGCGGGGTGGTCGCGCCCTGTCGAGTGTGCTGAGCCGCAACGACAAGCTGCATAAGATGTTCGTCGACCGCTTTGGCGAGACTTTCCGGACGGTCGGGGATTATTACGCGGTCCATGCCAGTGCGGTGCATATCGAGGATGTCTCGCCGTGGCTTTCGGAGCTAGCGGAAGAGTTGATCGCGGAGCCGGACGCTGGCGCCGACGACTAGGGATTCGGGCGAGTGACGCGGGCGCGGCGCGCGGCGCGGCCTGCGGGCGGGCGCGTTGCGGTCAGGAGCGCTTCCTCCGCGGATTTCTGCGGTCCCATGAAGTCCATGCGATCAGCGATATAGGCGCCGAACGCGCGCGCGTCTTTGGTCGATGGCATCGGAACCCCGTATGTGAGCGGGAGAAACGCGGTCAACGCGATACGGTAGAGTGGTGCGGCATATTCGAAGATCGTCCGCTGCGGTGTGGGGAGGAACAGATTGCTGCGCTCGACGGGATTGCCGTGAAGGAAGTCGTTCCGGCATTCGTAGAGCACTTGATAGAGCCAGGACGCCAGTGTGCGCTTTACCTTGGTCTTGCCGCCCGTGTCGTGCGCGAGCTGGCCGCTTTCCGGAATCGCCCAAGGCGCGCGCTCAATCATCTCGAACACCTTATCCCGGTTGGCCTGGCCGTTTCCGCCTGGATGCACGAGAATCTCGAAAGCACTGACCCAGAGGGAAACGACCCGCCCGACGTCGTAGAACGTCGTGTCCGTCCCGGCCGGCAAGAGCGAGGCGTGATACGCCATGTTGAGCGAGCGCATCAGTGCGACGTCCTCCCAGGCGGGCTCTGCTGCTTCGTAGCGTCGACGCCAGCGCGCCATGAGCGCGGCCAGGAGCGGCTGGTCGATGTCGCTTTCGCCGAGTGACGTGCGGAACAAGGCCGGCGACGATTGTCCCTTGAAGCGCGAGAGCTCATGCGTGCCAAGGATGGCCGGCGTGCTGCCGATCACATCCTCATAGTGTCGGTCGAGCATCCAGGGGTAGATCGCGAAGGCCTCACCGAAGAGCACGCGATGCCCGCGCGGATGTCGGAGCTCCAGCGCCCGGCCGTGAGTCGCTGCCGAGAGTGCGATGAGGTCGCGGAAGCTCGCCAGCGCCGTCACGTCGCGAAAGATTGGTGGTGCAGCCGCGTTCAGGATCAGAAGCGCGGGCTCGAACTTCTGTCCGAAGTTGTCGGCAAAACGGTTTAGGAAGTGCCTGAGCGTCGGGTGCGCCCGCTTCAGGGCCGCAACACGGCGATCATGCGCGGGCGCGAGCGCCGCGATCTCACAGCCGATCGCGGTTTCCAGCGGAATGTTCGGCAGGACGAATACCGGCGTCCAATCTGCAGCAGTCATGTGCTATTCCAGTCTCGACGGCAAACGCCTGCAGTCTCTGAAGTATTTCTGCTTACAACACGTCGGAACAACAATGAACGATATCAAGCGAGAAGACAGGGGAGAGAAGGCTGCAAAGCCCGGCCAGGCGCCTTTAGAGGTGCTCGTCCGCGGCGCCGAGAAGACATTTGATAATGCCGAGCGCCTTTTTTTCGAGGCGGAGCTTCTGGCGAAAGCCGGCGCGGTGGCGCGTGCCCTTTGCCTCCATCAGATCTCCCTCGAGGAATGCTCGAAGGTCAACAACCTCGGCGCCTGGGCGGTCAGCCTGGTTCTTGGGTTCGAAGTCAATCAGAAGAAGGTGCTGGCCGCCTTCGGGCGTCACGCAGCTAAGAACAAATCGAATGCCTACATGCTGAAGGGCTCTGAGGCGGAAACTAATGCGAAAGCCCGTGGCGACTGGGAGGCGGCCATGGCCGCGTTCAGGCAGACCCAGGACGAGTTTCACGAGACGTCGAACCGAGCCAAGAACGCCTCACTCTATGTGGACTGGGTCGACGGGGAATTCGCCGCACCGAGCGAGCGCATCACCAATGAGATGCTGGTCGAGATTACGGAGCGAAACGCCGAGTTTCTCGGCTGTGCCCAAAACGGGCTGAACATGCTCAGGCGGCTGGAGAGCGCGCCGGATGAGATGAAGGTCTTGCTCTCGGGTTTCGTCGAACAGGCAGAAAAGCTCCGTGAAGAGAAGCCGGACGACATGATGGGGGCAATGGAGATATTGCTGTCGGGCTTCCTTGAAGAGGGAAAGCGGAAGTTGAAGGATTAAGGCCATTCGACACGCCAAGGTCGCATCAGTTGCCGCCCTCGGTGACGCCGGCATGGCGGAGCAGGTCACCGATACTGTCGGTTCCGATCTGACAGCGGGCGATTACGCGGTCATAGGAAATGACGCGACCGCTGCGCCCTCGCTCGGTCGTACATATGACTTCGTGATGGAGAGCGATGCGTTCGAGGGCCGTTTTGGCCGCGGTGCCGCCGGGCTGGTGCAGTTCAGCCGCATTGAAATCCGCGAGCCGAACTTCAATCCATTCCTCGGGATCGGCCGTCTTACCAACGCAAAGGCCGTCTCCGTCACCGACGTATCGGACGACTCCGGAAAAAGCGGACGCCGGGTTGACTCGGCAGTGGCGCCTCGCATGGGTCGGCGTGGACGGGAGCGATGGCACCGAACAGGCTGAGCATTCCAGCGACGACGAGGGTGCGACAGCTCACGCGGCCTGCTTGAATGTGTTGTTGGCCTTCTTCTTTTTGAGCAGCGCCCGAACGAACCTGTCCCACTTGGCCATGCCGGCGCGTTTTTCGACCATATAGTGCCAGCGGTCGTAGTGCTTGGAGCTGACGTCCTGGAGGGCGTGGTTTTGGAGGCGATCGCGGATTTCCTTCGACACACCCGCCTTGCCGGCAAGAGTTTTGAAAGTCCGGCGGAGATCGCGATTCGTCGCATAGGGGATCACGCCGCGGTCCCGCTGGCGCCAGACGAAGCTGTATAGCGTGCCGTGGCTGACGGGCTTCTTGGGATCCTTGGCCGAAGGGAAGAACCAGCCGTATTCGTTTGGCTTGATGGACTCGATCAGTTCGGCAGCGAGCGAGGGCACCGGAACGGCGTGGGGCTGTTCGTTCTTGGTCTTGGACCAGTCGATGATTCGCTCCTTGGCGTCCCATTGATCGACATGGAGTCGCGCAATTTCCTCGACGCGCTGGCCGGTTAGCATGATGAGTTGCACGGCGCGTGGATAGGAGGGATGGACTGGCGTGTCAGGGCATTCCAACCAGCGATAGAGCAGCACGAACTCGTCTTCGTCGAGCCAGCGAGTGCCCTTGACCTTGGGTTCGGTCGGGATGCCGGTTGCGGGATTAAAGGGGAGACGGAACCGGCGAGAGGATTGCTGCCGATAGTCGTTGTCGGACTTCATGCCCCAGCTGAAGGCAGCATGAAGGTAGGAGCGCACATGGTCGGCCATCGACTTTGCGCCGCGCTCGTAGATCGGGCGGATCAGCTCGATAATTTCCTCGGCCTCGATCTCGCGGGCGAGGCGGTTGCGCCCGAGCGTGTCCGCAATCTTGTTGAGGCCCTTTTCCGTTTCCTTCCAGGACGGCTTACCGGCTTCCTTGAGCGCGGCGACATAACCCTCGAACAAATCGGCGACCGTGCCGGGGCGGGTATCGGTGGCTATCTTGATGCTTCGGCCCTTCTGGATGACGTCGGCAAAGTCGCGCTTGTAGATCTCGCGGGCCTGCGCGAGCGACATCGACGGATAGGCACCGATCTTTTTCTTAGTGCGTTTGCCGTCGCGCCACTGCTGCGCCATCCAGTCGGCGGTGACACGCTTAGGCATGGGCTTGAGAACGAGGACGAGACGGCCGGTGCCGCGTCCTTCGCCATCGGCGAGGTTCTCTTGCTTGCGGCTGAGCTCAACGCGCCTCAGTGCATGCCGGATCGCGGTGTCGGTTAGGACGGGCATGACGTTTCCTCCTTTCCGGAGCTGGGATCGGTCGAGGAGAAACAGGGATCGCTAGTTGGGAGCGGAGGGCCGTTTTCTACCCCATTTACAGCCCCCAATTTGCCAAAACCGCCCCCACTACGCAATGCCAAAAAAGCGCAATTTTGCTAGTGTTTCATCGTGCTTGAGCGTGATCCAGCGTGACTGAAAAGGGGTGAGTGGGGTGGTTGTGCACCAGGATAATGGCGCAGGCGGACAGCTCCAGCGACCGCTTCACGATCTCGCGCACGTAGACTGGGGTATGGTCCACCGTTCCCTGCTGCTGCACCTCGTCGGCGATCAGCCGGTTCTTCTTGTCCAGAAACAGAATGCGGAACTGCTCGCGGGCCTCGAAGGCCATCACCGCCCGGCAATAGTCGAGCACCGCTTTCGACGAGGACAGGATCGGCTTGCTCGCCATGTCCACCCGCATCATGCGCTGTGCGCCGGCGCGCACGATCTTGAGCTGCGTGACGACCGCCTCGCCGGTGCCCTCCACCTCCAGCAAGCGCTCGCGCGGGGCGTTGATGACCTCGGAGAACGAGCCGAACTGCGCCAGCAGCCGCTTGGCCAACGGCTTGGTGTCGCGTCGCGGGATGGCGCTGAACAGGATCAGCTCCAGCAGCTCGTAGTCCGGCAGGGCTTCCGGCCCGCCGCTGGCCAGGCGCGATTTCAGCCGCTGGCGGTGGCCGGCATTCGGGGACGCCGGCGCCTGCTTGGCGTCAGGGCGGAACAGGTCGGGACTTGTGGTCCGATCCTTCAGCTCCCCGCCGGCCATCGCTGCCCTCAGTTGGCTCGCGCCTCTGGCGATCTGCCGGCCGCCGCGGACGAGAGCGTGAAGATCTCGCAGCCCGCCTCGGTGACGCCCACGGTGTGCTCGAACTGCGCCGACAGCTCGCGATCCCGTGTCACGGCCGTCCAGCCGTCGGCCAGGATCTTCACGTGCGGCTTGCCGAGATTGATCATCGGCTCGATGGTGAAGAACATGCCCGCCTCCAGCACGACGCCGTCGCCCGCCTCGCCGTAGTGCAGGATATTCGGCCGGTCGTGGAAGATGCGGCCGAGCCCGTGGCCGCAGAAATCGCGCACCACGCTGCAGCGCTCGGCTTCGGCAAAGGTCTGGATCGCAGCCCCGATATGCCCGGTCGTGTGCCCTGGCTTGACCGCGGCGATGCCGCGCTGCAGGGCCTCGTAGGTCACCTCGATCAGCCGTTCCGCGCGCCGCGAGATCTGGCCCACCGCGTACATGCGGCTGGTGTCCCCGTGCCAGCCGTCGACGATCAGCGTGACGTCGATGTTGACGATATCGCCCTCTTTCAGCGGCTTCTCGTTGGGAATGCCGTGGCAGACGACGTGGTTGACCGACGTGCAGATGGAGCGGGGAAAGCCGCGGTAGTTCAGCGGCGCGGGGACCGCGCCGTGATCTATCGCGAACTGCACCGCGAGATCGTCGAGATACTGCGTCGTCACGCCAGGCTTCACGTGCGCCTCGAGCATGTCGAGCGCCTGGGCGGCAAGCTGCCCGGCCTTGCGCATGCCCTTGAACCCTTCCGGCCCATGCAGCTTGATTTTCGCCTCACGCCCCTGGGCGCGGGAAATGTCGAGATTGGCCATGCGTGTCCCGGGATCGGCGGCGTCTCAGGTCTTCCCGCAAATTTAGAGCAAATGCACGCGCGCGCAATGTGCGGCCGGCCGGACCGCCGGTCTCGGGCTGGTTTGCGGCCGTCGCATCGCGTGAAACAGTGGTGGACGCCATTCGCTGTAATGCGCTGTAGCCGTATGTGATCATCTGAAGTGAAGCGCGTCGCGCGCAAGATGAAGCCGTTAACACCGAGTTAAGACTTGTCGCAGATTTTCACACGGCAAGTAGTTGTGATTCGAATGTACTGGGCAGAACTGAACTTAAGAACGAAGGAGAGAGAGAAATGGCAAAGATTGCGAAGAAGAAGGCGAAGCCGTCCCGCAAGCCTGCGAAGCGCGCTGCTTCCAAGCGGACCATCGCCAAGCGTTCCGGTAGCGCCCGCCGCAAGGCGACGAAGCGCGCTCGTCCGGTCGCTCGCAAGGCCAAGGCTCGCCGCAAGGCCGCCTGAACCTACCGCAGACCTTTCAAGTTTCGGCCGGAGCTGCAGCGCAGTTTCCGGCCGAACTGTTTTTGAGTGCCGCCGAATCAAACTCGGCGCCGCGGTGCGCACGCGCCGGCAACATTTTGCGGACAGAGATGTGCAAACGCGTCGCTAAGCGCATGGAAATAAAGCGCGCGACAAATGCTTCGCATCTCAATATCCAAGCCCAACTCATTCAAAACACGTGATTTTGTGGACTTGGTGCAACAGGTGACACTCAAAACACCGCAGTCGGACGATAAAAAATCTGTTTTAAGTCAACAAACTGCGTGCATTTCCGCATGATCGATTTGTCCGAAATGATTCGGACGATTGAGAGAAAAGAGAGAGGGACTTGTCATGGCTAAGGCAAAGAAGAAGCCGGTTGCGAAGAAGAAGACGGCTGCGAAGCGCGTTGCTACGAAGCGCCCCGCCAAGCGGGCCGTGAAGCGCGCCGCCAAGCGTCGTCGCTAATAATCGGGCATCACGACGGTCTGGCGCCGGCCTTGGCTGGGCACTAGGGCAGAGCAGCGGACCGTCAGCTCGAAATGTGTGTGAAGTTCCTGGGCCGGAGGACGCGCGAGCGTCTCCGGCCTCACTTTTTTGAGCTGGGGCCGCCGGTTGTACCGGCCTACGTGGCCCGCTCCACCATCAGCTTCTTGATCTCGGCAATGGCCTTGGCCGGGTTCAGGTGCTTGGGGCAGGTCTTGGTGCAGTTCATGATGGTGTGGCACCGGTACAGCCTGAAGGGGTCCTCCAGGTTGTCCAGCCGGTCCCCCGTGCCCTCGTCGCGGCTGTCGGAGATCCAGCGGTAGGCCTGCAGCAGCGCGGCCGGCCCCAGGTAGCGGTCATCGTTCCACCAGTAGCTGGGGCATGAGGTCGAGCAGCAGGCGCACAGGATGCATTCGTAGAGGCCATCGAGCTTGGCGCGGTCGGTCGGGGTCTGCCTGCGCTCGTGCGGCGGGGTCGGCGTCACCGTCTTGAGCCAGGGCTCGATCGACTGCAGCTGGGCGTAGAAATTCGTCATGTTGGGCACGAGATCCTTCACCACCTCCATATGCGGCAGCGGGTAGATCTTCACGGCCCCCTTCATATCGTCGATGGCCTTCACGCACGCCAGCGTGTTGAGCCCGTCGATGTTCATCGAGCATGAGCCGCAGATGCCTTCGCGGCAGGATCGGCGGAAGGTCAGCGTCGGGTCGATCTCGTTCTTGATCTTGATCAGCGCGTCGAGAACCATCGGTCCGCAGGTGGCGCGGTCCACCCAGTATGTATCGAGGCGCGGGTTGTGGCCGTCATCCGGGTTCCAGCGATAGATGCGGAACTCTTGCCAGCTGTCCCTGCCCTTGGGGCTGTTCCAGGTCTTGCCGGTCTTGACCCTGGAGTTTCTGGGAAGTGTCAGCTCGACCATCGGTGCACTCTCGATGCGTTCGGCACAGGCGCCGCTTGCCTTATTGGAGGCCGCTCCAGGGGCTGTCAACGCCCGGAGCGCCGCACTCGACAGGGCAACAGCTCACGGCGGCTAGCTCGCAGGCAGTGCGGTGTCCCGGTGTGGCTGGCTGGTGGGCGCCGCCGCTTCCTGGCTCGCGTTCCCGCCGCCGCGGTCGGTGGTGTAGAAATCGCCCAGCACCAGCACATCCATCTTGGTCGCCAGGAAGCAGCGGATGGCGTCCTGCGGCGAGGCCACGATGGGTTCGTGCCGGTTGAAGCTCGTGTTCAGCAGCACCGGAACGCCCGTCAGGCGCCCGAAGGCCTCGATCAGCCCGTAGTAGCGCGGGTTGGAGCTGCGGGTGACGGTCTGGATGCGCCCCGTCCCGTCCACGTGCACGGCCGCGGGGATGACGTCGCGCTTGTCCGGGCGCACTCGCGGGGCCAGCGTCATGAACGGGTCGGGCTGCTCGATCTCGAAGAACTCGCCGGCCCGCTCCAGCAGCACGGCCGGCGCGAAGGGCCTGAACGACTCGCGCTTCTTGACCTTGTCGTTGAGAGTGTCGCGCATGTCCGCGCGCCGTGGGTCGGCAAGGATGGAGCGGTTGCCGAGCGCGCGCGGGCCCATCTCGAACCGGCCCTGCATCCAGCCGATGATCTTGCCGTCTGCAAGATCCTGCGCCACCTGGCCGAGAAGGCTGCTCTCGCTCATGCGGCGATAGCTCAATCCGGCTTCCGCCAGCGCGCGCGTTATCTCATCGTCGCTGTAGGCGGTTCCGTACAGCGCGTGCTCCAGCTCGAAGCCGCGCGGCTTGCCGAGGTCCTGGTGGTAGTGCCACAGCGCGCTTCCGAACGGGGCGCCGGTGTCGGAGGCGCACGGCGGCACCCACAGGCGCTTGACGTCGGTATGCTCGAGGATCTTCGCGTTGGCGACGCAGTTCAGCGCCACGCCGCCGACCATGCACAAGTTGCGCGTGACGGATTTCTTCATCAGCGCGCGCACCACGTGCAGAACGATCTCCTCGGTCACCGTCTGCAGGGCGAAGGCAAGGTCGCGATGCCTGTCGAGAAGCGGCTCGCCCGGCGCACGCGGGGCCCCGAACGTCTCGATGAACTTGCGCTTGAAGGGCCGTAGCTGGCCGAAGCTCGGGTAGGAGAAGTAGTCCATGTTGACGGCATAGCTGCCATCGCCGGTCGGGCGGATCACGTCGCGGAATTTCTCGACGTAGGTGTCCTCGCCATAGGCGGCGAGCGCCATCACCTTGCCCTCGTCGCCGAAACCCGCGAACCCGAGATACTCGGTGACGAACGTGTAGACCAGCCCGGCGGAATTCATGATCCCCGTCGACCAGACCCGCTCCAGCCGGTTGCCGCTGCCCACATAGCCGCTGCTCGAGCACTCGTCGCCGTAGCCGTCCATGACGAGCACGAGCGCATCCTCGAACGGCGACGCAAAGAAAAGCGCCGCGTGCGCATGGTGGTGCGGAACGTTGACGATGGGCGGGATGCGCGTCGCGCCGAAATGCTTCTTCAGGTCGCGCGCGAGGTAGTAGTTGAGCGCCGCGATCTGGTTCTGCTGCGAGGCGTGCGAACGCGGAATGGCCAGGCTGAGGCTGAGTGGAAAGTGCCTCAGGAGAATTGAGGCGAATGACCGCCGCAGCAGCCCAAGGTGCCAGGGCGTGGTCAGGACGTCGATGTCGCCGAGCCCGATGCCAAGCTCCTTGAAGCCGGCGGCCAGGGACAGCCTGGGAAATTTCTTGGTCTTCTTGGAGCGGTTGAAGCGCTCCTCTTCCAGGATCAGCTCCGGGATCCCGTCGCGCACGAACGCCGCGCCGCTGTCGTGCGTTTTGGCTACGATCCCGAGAATTCTCAAAACACTGACACCGCTGCGTTCGCCTCGCCGATCCTGCGTCTGCTGACCCCCAACGGCGGATCGGCTGGCCCTATAAAGACCAGGGGTCGGACCTTGTCGAGGTTGCAGGCCGAATGAGTGGCCGTTCGGCCGCGCGCGGGAAGATATTTGGCGCAAGTTTACAAGCGCTTACGCCCGCGCGGGGTGTCCAACAGTCCTGCTCAGCCGTGGCTGCCGTGGCAGTGCTTGTACTTCTTGCCGGACCCGCATGGACAGGGGGCGTTGCGGGAAACCTTGCCCCAGGTGTTGGGGTCCTTGGGATTGACGGCCCCGGACCCTCGCCTGGACTGCACGGGTTCGCGGCGCTCGGCGCTCCGCGGCTCTGGCCGGCCCACCGCCGACATGGCCGCGTCCGCCATCGCCAGCTCGTCGTCGCGTGCGTACGACGGTTCAGGCCGGTAGGCGTGCATCTGCGGCAGCTCGACCGGCTGGAACATCTCCTCCGGCTCGTTCGGCATGGCCTGGATGTGCATCAGCTGGCCGGTGACGGCCTCGCGCAGGTGGGCCAGCATGGTCTCGAACAGCTGGAAGCCTTCCGTCTTGTACTCGTTGAGCGGGTCGCGCTGGCCGTAGCTGCGGAAGCCGATCACGCTGCGCAGGTGCTCCAGCACCACCAGGTGCTCGCGCCACAGGTGGTCGAGCGTCTGCAGCAGAACCATCTTCTCGATCTGCCGCATGGCCTCGGGACCGAACTCGGCTTCCTTGGCCTTGGCCTTCTCCTCGATCTCCTTCAGTAGGCGCTCGGTGATCTCCTGCTCGGCGATGCCCTCTTCGGCCGCCCACTTGTCGATCGGCAGGTCGAGGCCGAACACGCGTTCCACCTCGCTCTTGAGCGTGGCGGTGTCCCACTGCTCGGCGTAGGCGTTGGGCGGGATGCACTGCGCCACGAACTCGTGCACCACCTGGCTGCGCATGTCGGCGACAGTGTCGCTGACATCGTCATTGCCCATGATCTCGATGCGATGCTCGAAGATGACCTTGCGCTGGTCATTCATCACGTCGTCGTACTTGAGGACGTACTTGCGCGAGTCGAAGTTGCGCGCCTCGACCTTTTGCTGCGCCTTCTCCAGCGCCTTGTTGATCCAGGGATGCGTGATGGCCTCGCCTTCCTGCAGGCCGAGCTTCTGCAGCACGCCGTCCATGCGGCCGGAGCCGAAGATGCGCATCAGGTCGTCTTCGAGCGACAGGTAGAACTTGGAGCGCCCGGGATCGCCCTGGCGGCCGGAGCGGCCGCGCAATTGGTTGTCGATGCGCCGGCTTTCGTGGCGCTCGGTGCCGAGCACGTAAAGGCCGCCGGCATCGATCGCCTTCTGCTTGTTGGCGACCACGTCGGCCTGGATCTCGGCGAGCGTGACCCGGGTCGCATTGAGCTCCGCGACGATGGCGGCGCGCCGCTTGGCGACGTCCGCAGGACCCGGCACGCGGCCGGCTGCTGTTTCGCGCTCCTGCCAGCTGCGCAGGCGGTCGCTCATGAAGCGGAAGATCGGCTCCGTCACGACGCTGAGGCCGGCCCCGCCGGCCTCCTTCGACCACAGCGCCGCCTCGTCGCGCAGCGCGCCGTCGAACCAGTCGGACGCTTCTATGTCGCCGCGGCCATTGCCGGCGCTCTTCACGCTTGCGGCGTGCGCCTTGGCGATCTCTGCGCGTTGGCGGGCAACGCCGCGGCGGTCGCTCTCGATCTCGCGTCGCTTTTTGGCGATCTCGCTCTCGCCGGGCGTGCGCCCGGCCGCTGTCTGCTCCTTCACCCAGGCATCGAGGGTATCTCCGAACCAGGACTTCAAGCGGCCGTCGATCCACTCGTCGCCGAGGTAGAGGATGTCATCGACCCACTTGCGCAGCAGATCGGGATCGTCGTCCTCGCCGTGCACCGCCTCGAGCCGGTTGGCGTCCAGCTCCTGCTTCAGCCAGTCCCGCGCGCGATAGCGGTCGTTGCCGCCGAGCTGAATGTCGGTGCCGCGGCCGGCCATGTTGGTGGCGATCGTTACCGTGCCGGGCACGCCGGCCTGGGCAATGATGTTGGCTTCCTGCTCGTGATAGCGGGCATTCAGCACCAGGTGCGGGATGGGGTCGCCGCTGTTCTTGCGGCCGAGTTCGTTCAAGTAGGAGCTGACGTCCAGCAGGCTCTGCTTCAGCTCATCGTCCTTGCCGTCCTTGATGGCGTCGGCATGCTTGCCGAAATAGGTGCTGAGCTCGCGGATATACTTGCGATCCTTGAGCAGCGCGGACAGCTGCTCCGACTTCTCGATCGAGGTGGTGCCGACCAGGATCGGCTGGCCGCGGCGGCGACAATCGGCGATCTCCGAGATGATGGCGCGCGCCTTCTCGTCGGCCGTGCGATAGACCTCGTCGTGCTCGTCCTTGCGGTCGACGGCGATGTTGGTCGGCACCTCGAGCACTTCCAGGCGATAGATGTCCTGGAACTCGCTGGCTTCCGTGGCTGCCGTACCGGTCATGCCGGCAAGCTTGTCGTAGAGTCGGAAATAGTTCTGGAAGGTGATCGAGGCCAGCGTCTGGTTTTCCGGCTGGATCTTGACGCGTTCTTTCGCCTCCAGGGCCTGGTGCAGGCCGTCCGAGTAGCGCCGGCCCTGCATCATGCGGCCCGTGAACTCGTCGATGATGATGACCTCGCCGCCCTTCACGATGTAGTCGCGGTCGCGCAGGAACAGCTTGTGTGCCTTCAGCGCCTGGTTGGCGTGGTGCACGACGGTGACGTTCTCGATGTCGAACAGCGAGTCGCCCTTGAGGAGGTCGCGCTCGCGCAGCAGGCTTTCCAGCTTCTCGTTGCCGGTTTCGGTGAACGAGACCTGGCGCTGCTTCTCGTCGAGTTCGTAGTCTTCCCTGGCAAGCAGCGGCATCAGGACGTCGACGGCATTGTAGAGTTCGGCCCTGTCCTCGACGGGGCCGGAGATGATGAGCGGCGTGCGCGCTTCGTCGATCAGGATCGAATCCACCTCGTCGACGATGGCGAACGCATGCCCGCGCTGCACCATTTCGCTGGCCGACATCTTCATGTTGTCGCGCAGGTAGTCGAAGCCGAGCTCGTTGTTGGTGGCGTAGGTGACGTCGCAGGCGTACTGCTCGCGCCGCTGGTCGTCGTCCAGCTCGTGCACGATGCAGCCGACGGTGAGGCCGAGGAACTTGTAGATGCGCCCCATCCACTCGGCGTCGCGTTTGGCGAGGTAGTCGTTGACGGTGACGACGTGCACGCCGCGCTGCGTCAGCGCATTGAGGTAGACCGGCAGGGTGGCAACCAGCGTCTTGCCTTCACCCGTCTTCATTTCCGAGATGCGGCCCTCGTGCAGCACCATGCCGCCGATCATCTGCACGTCGAAGTGGCGTTGGCCGAGCGTGCGCTTCGCGGCTTCGCGGACGGTGGCAAAGGCCGGCACCAGCAGGTCCTTCAGCTCGGTGCCCTCCGCGAGCTGCTTGCGGAACGTATCAGTGCGTGCGCGCAGCTCCGCGTCGGTCAGCTCCTCGAGCTCGGGCTCGAGCGCATTGATCAGGTCGACCGTCGGCCGGTAGGTCTTGATGCGGCGGTCGTTTGCCGATCCGAAGATCTTGGATGCAAGCGCGCCGAGTGACAGCATGAGACGGTTCCCAGTAGAGATGCGAGCATCGTTCCCGCCATGCGGGCTGGCACGGTGCTCTAGCGCCATCTCGAGGCAGAACGATGCGCGAGGCCCGCGCGGAGAGACGCCTGCGGCTGGCCGATCCGCCGGGCGACCTTGAGATAAGGACCGCCAACCCCCTTGTCAACGAAGGTTGCCCCTCCGGGGTTGCGCCTTTCGGCACGCAAAACTGCCGCAACCTGGGGCACGAATACTGCTTTTCGTGCGGCGTAATGTTGCCGTCATGCTTGAGCGTGCAAGGCCAGATCGGCTAGACGAACTACGTTTTCCTGATCAGGAGCATGTCATGGGAAAGTCGGTAGTCGAGCCGTCGCCGTTCGCACCCAAGGTTTTGCCGGATCTTCCGGTGATCCAGGGGGTGCGTGTGGCCGCGTGCCAGGCCGGCATCCGCTATGCGAACCGCACCGACCTGCTGATGATTGTGCTCGATCCGGGCACAGTCGCTGCCGGCGTGCTGACACAATCCAAGACATCGTCCGCGCCGGTGCTGTGGTGCCGCAAGAGCCTTGAGAAGGGCACGGCGCGGGCCCTTGTCGTCAACTCGGGCAACGCCAATGCGTTCACGGGCAAGAAGGGCGCCGAGGCGACGCGCATGACCGCCGAAGCGGCCGCGCGTGCGGTCGGCGCCACGCCCGACGAGGTCTATGTGTCCTCGACAGGTGTGATCGGCGAGCCGCTCGATGCGTCCAAGTTTGCGCACCTGCTGGGCGACCTCGCCGGCAAGGCCGCGCCGGATGCCTGGCACGACGCGGCGCGCGCGATCATGACGACGGACACGTTCCCCAAGCTTGCCACCCGCACCGTCAAGCTCAAGGGTGGCGATGTGCTCATCAACGGCATCGCCAAGGGCGCCGGCATGATCGCCCCGGACCTTGCGACCATGCTGGTCTACATCTTCACCGACGCGGCCTTGGATCGGGGCGTGCTGCAGGGCATGCTCGCGTCGGGTGCCGACAAGACCTTCAACTGCATCACCATCGACAGCGACACGTCGACCAGCGACACGGTGCTGGCCTTTGCGACAGGCACGGCCGCGGCGCGCGGCGCGCCACGCATCACCGATGCCAAGAGCGCGGAGGGTGCGGCGTTCGCCGCCGCCCTGCACGATCTCATGCACGAGCTGGCGTTGTGGGTCGTGAAGGACGGCGAGGGCCTCAGCAAATTCGTCACCATCAATGTGAAGGGCGCGGAGACTGACGCCGCGGCGCGCCGCATCGGCTTTGCGATCGCCAATTCGCCCCTTGTAAAGACCGCGATTGCTGGCAGCGATCCGAACTGGGGCCGCGTGGTCATGGCTGTCGGCAAGGCCGGTGAGGCGGCGGATCGTGATCGGCTGTCGATCTGGTACGGCGACATTCAGGTCGCCAAGGACGGCGAGCGGGCACCGACCTACGACGAGAAAACCGTCGCGGCCTATATGGAAGGCCGTGAAGTCGCCATTGGCGTCGACATCGGCATCGGAGCGGGCAAGGCCACGGTTTGGACCTGCGACCTCACCCACGGCTACATCTCGGTCAACGCCGACTACCGTAGCTAGGCGTCGGCTTCGTCGTCGATCACGGCCGGTTGCACGCTGATCACCGTCAGCGCGCGCCGGCGGCCGTCCCGCGTCGTCCAGGCAATGGACTGCCCCTCCGCCAGCCCGATCAGCGCCGTGCCGATGGGGGTCAGGATCGACACGCGTCCGGCGCCGATATCCGCCTTGCCGGGAAACACGAGCGTGACCTCTCTCCGGCGGCCTTCGTCGTCGGAGAAGGAGACGATGGAGCCCATTCTCACCACGCTGGCGGGAACGGGATCAACGACTTCGGCACGCTCCATCTCGGCCAGCAATTCGGCGGCGACGTCGGGCGTTCGGTTGAGGGAATCCAGCGCAAGCTGGGTCAGCCGGCGCTGGTCGGCGGTGCTGACAACGATGGCGGGCATTTCAGGAAAGGTTGTGTTCATGGGTGCACAGCTCGCAAAGCGAGTCCGTTCTGAGGAAAATTAGAGAAGAGGCGCCAAGCGGCTCAGGCGTGCACGAGGATCGTGCGAACGATGTGGTTTGCCTGAGAGGGCCCCCGGAACCCGGCGGCGCGTGATGACCGGGGTGGGGCTAGAATCCCGCGACGAGCGGGCAGCGCAGATTTTGCAATGGTGTGCGTACGCTGGTCATGGTGTTTGTCAGATTGGATTGCATTCGCGCAAAGTCAAGATGCTGCCCGCCCTTGGGCTACAGCGGGGGCAGCTTTTCGAGCACGCTCACCATGAAGTGCGCCGTCTCCAGAACCGCGAGGCGCGCGGTCAGGTTGGCGCGGCGGTATGTGGTGCCGAGGAGGGCGCGCACGCTGGCATACCCCTGCTTTGCCTTGGCGTTGTTTCCAAGGCGCTCCAGCCGTTTTAGGAGCAGCTCGCGCCTGGCTTCCAGTTCGCCGTGCGATAGTTTTTGATTTCCGCTGTTCGGCACTCTCAGATCCTCGGTCCCATCGAGCCCTTTCTAGCCGGAAAAAGGCAAGAAAGTGTAGCCACTCCAGTGCCGTCCGCATCGCCTTGCGATCAATATTATCTTGTTATTTCAGGTTGTTGCAAGGCGCCGCCGAGACCTATTTCCGACGACGAAGGTGGGGAACGCCTCTCGCCCAGACGTATGTCATGGATCGATTCCGTCGCGTCACCGGCGGCACGGAATCCATCTGGGAGGCTCAAGCATGGCAACGATCGCAATGGGCGATGCCGGCCGTTCGCAGCGCATGACCGCTGAGGAACGCAAGGTGATTTTCGCCTCGTCACTCGGCACGGTGTTCGAGTGGTACGACTTCTATATCTACGGGACGCTGGGCGTCTTCCTCGCCAAGTATTTCTTCTCCAACGTACCTCCCAACGTCGCCTTCATTTTTACCCTGCTCGCGTTTGCCGCCGGCTTTGCCGTGCGTCCCTTGGGTGCTCTGGTGTTCGGCCGCATCGGCGATATTGTCGGCCGTAAGTACACGTTCCTCGTCACCATGACCCTGATGGGGGTCGGAACGTTCTTCATCGGCGTGCTGCCGTCCTATGCACAATGGGGCATCGCCGCACCGATCGTGCTGATCGCGCTGCGGCTGGTGCAGGGCCTCGCACTCGGCGGTGAGTATGGCGGTGCCGCCATCTACGTTGCCGAGCACGCCCCTCCTGGCAAGCGCGGCTACTACACCTCCTGGATACAGACCACCGCCACGCTCGGCTTGTTCATGGCGCTGCTGCTGATCCTGGCGATCCGCACCATCATGGGCGAGGAGGCGTTCGCAGATTGGGGTTGGCGCATTCCGTTCCTGCTCTCGCTGCTTCTATTGATCGTGTCGATCTGGATCCGGTTGTCGCTGAACGAGTCACCGGTCTTCCAGCGCATGAAGGAAGAGGGCCGTACATCCAAGCGTCCGCTGAGCGAGGCGTTCGGGCAGTGGTCCAACCTGAAGATCGCCCTTCTGGCGCTGCTCGGTGCCACGGCCGGTGAGGCGGTGGTGTGGTACGGTGGACAATTCTACGCCCTGTTCTACCTGACGCAGACGCTGAAGGTGGACGCCACGACGGCGCAAATCATGATTGCCGTGGCGCTCGCGATCGGCACGCCGTTCTTCATTTTCTTCGGTTGGCTGTCCGACAAGATCGGCCGCAAGCCCATCATGCTGCTGGGCTTCCTGTTGGCCGTGCTGACCTATGCGCCGATCTCTCCGTTCAACATCTTCAAGGGCCTCACCCATTTTGCCAACCCGGCGTTGGAGCGGGCTCTGCAGCAGTCGCCGGTGACGGTTGTTGCGGATCAGTCGGAGTGCTCGTTCCAGTTCAAGATGACTGGCACCGAGAAGTTCACGACCTCCTGCGACGCTGCCAAAGCCGCACTGGTCGCGGCGTCCGTGAACTACGCCAATGAGGCGGCGCCCAAGGGCACGCCGGCGATAGTGAAGGTCGGTGACGAGGCGATCTCGTCGAAGCAGCCAGACTTCGCCAAGGCGCTCACGGCCGCCATTGCCAAGCACGGCTATCCGCCCAAGGCTGATTCGGCTCAGATCAACTACCCGATGACGGTGTTGCTGCTGACGATCCTGGTGATCTACGTCACCATGGTCTACGGGCCGATCGCGGCCTGGCTGGTCGAGCTGTTCCCGACGCGCATCCGCTACAGCGGGCTGTCACTGCCCTATCATATCGGCAACGGCTGGTTCGGCGGCTTCCTGCCGGCCACGGTGTTTGCGATCGTGGCGGCGACCGGCGATATCTACTCGGGCCTTTGGTACGTGGTGGTGGTTGCCGCCATGAGCTTCGTCGTCGGCCTATTGTTCCTGCCGGAGACCAAGGACGTCGACATCACGAAGATCTAGGCCGCGCACAGTCGCTGCTACAATCCTGACGACCGGCCGCCCATCAGGCGGCCGGTTTTTTTCACCCCGCCCCTGCCCGCCTTTGGGCTCCAGCCGAGGTCCTGCACTTTTGCCCTCTGTTAACTTTTCCTACTGCCGAGATATTAAGACAGCTCGCTGTAAAGAGGGGGCAAGCATGGGCTCAAGACTTCTCCTTGTCGCGGCCTGCGCGCTGGTTGACGCCGATGGGCGTGTGTTGCTGGCCAAGCGCCCCCCGGGGCGGCCGCTGGCGGGGCTCTGGGAGTTCCCCGGCGGCAAGATTGAGCCGGGCGAGACACCGGAAGCGGCCCTGATCCGCGAGCTCGAGGAAGAGCTCGGTATCAGGATCGCCGGAAAGTGCCTCGCACCGCTCAGCTTTGCGAGCCACGCCTATGAGGCGTTTCACTTGCTGATGCCGCTCTACGTGTGTCGCACGTGGGATGGCGAGATCAGCGCGCGGCAGGGGCAGGAGCTGAAATGGGTACGTGCTTCGCGCTTGGGTGACTATGAAATGCCTCCGGCCGATGAGCCGTTGAAGTCGGTGTTGCGGGAACTGCTGTAGGGAGAGGACCATGCAAGGCCTGAAGTCTCTCGTGGGTCGGTTCGCCGGCGATACCAACGGTGCAACCTCGATCGAGTACGGATTGATCGCGGTTCTGATTGCCGTGGGCGCCATTGGCGGGATGCAAGCTTTGGGCGGCGGCATCAGCGGCAGCTGGGGCACAACGGCTCAGAAGGTCTCTGAGGCCATGAAGTCTGCAGGACAGCCATAGAAATTGTCGGCGGCCGCTGCAGGTCAGCGGCGCCCCCTTGACGGTCCGGCTCGTTCACCCGTCGATTGCTCACTCGTCTTCAGCGCATCAGCAAGCCTTGTTGTGGCTGAACCAGGCCGCAGCGGCTTCGGCTGGCTCTCGTGCGGCGACCAACCCGTTAGCGTGATCAATTCGAACGTCGCCGGGATGCGCCCGCCGGGCAAGCCAAAGCGCTCCGTGTAGACCTCCAGGGCGCGCGCCAGCGTCGCTCTCCGCAACGGTGTCTTGCGACGCGCCAGGAGATTGTTGGTTGCACCCATGCCGCGCAGCTCCCGCATCAAGACCAGTGGATCGGCATAGGTCACCGTCACCGTGTCGGAGTCCGCGACCGGCAGAGCGAACTGCGCCCGTTGCAGCAGCGCCCCGATATCCCGGACATCGGCGAATGGCGCCACGCGCGGGCTGACGCCGCCCTCGATCTCTTCCTCCGCCTGGAGAAAGGCGGCGCGCAATTCATGCAGCGTCGCCCCGCCCAGCATGGTCGCGAGCAGCAGCCCATCCGGCTTCAGCGCCCTGCGAAGCTGGACCAGAGTTCCCGGCAGGTCGTTCACGAACTGCAGGACCAGGCCCGAAACGACAAGATCGAGCGATTGATCGGCGAACGGCAGGGCTTCCTCATCGGCCCGCACCTGGAGGCCGTCGGTTTGCGCCAGCAGGGCTGCCGACAACTCGGTCGCGACAACCGTTTCGATGCCCGGGATATCCCGCAATCGCCGGCCCAGAACGCCGTGCGCCGCGCCCAGATCGAGAGCGACCGGAAACTGCCGCTGGACCGCCGACAGCCGGGCCGCAATGTCGTCCGCCACCCGTTCGAGCAGGAAATCGTGTGCGCTGGCAGCGGACGCCGCGCGGTCGCGGCGTCGTACCAGGAGCCGACGGTCGAAGATTTCGGGGCCATTGCTCACACCGCGAACCTAGTTCGCCCTTCGACCCTGTTCAACGGCGGCGGAAAAACACCGCGGCACATCGCCAAGCACGCGTGTCCTGTCGTATCAAGGTCGCGCGGCAGAGAGGGTTTGCGCATGTGGGAAGGGCCGCCGGGCACAGAGCCGCCGGCAAGCCGGCTGCGCCGCGCCGTCGCAGGCGTTGGTATGGCTTGTGCCGACCTCATCGTCCCACCGTGCTGTCTGTCGTGCAGGGCGCGCACCGTCGGGCACGGCTCTCTTTGCCCGGCCTGTTGGAGCAACGTGCAGTTCATCCGGCCGCCGTTGTGCGACGTCCTCGGCATCCCGCTGCCCTTTGAGGTGGGAGAGCGCACGGTGAGTGCTGCGGCCGTTGCCGCGCCGCCCGCCTATGATCGCGCGCGAGTCGTGGCCCACTTCAACGGCGAGATGCGCACCCTGGTGCACAAGTTCAAATACGGTGACCGGCAGGATTTGCGCAGCCTGTTCGGGCGATGGCTGCGCGATGCGGGCCGGGACCTGCTTCCGGACACGGATGTCATCGTCCCCGTGCCGCTCAGTCGCTGGAGACTTCTGTGGCGCCAGTTCAACCAGGCCGCTGTGCTGTCGCGTGAGTTGTCCCGGCAGACCGGCCTAGCGATGGACCCGCTCGTCCTGAAGCGCATCCGCAGCACCAGGAGCCAGGTCGGCATGACCCGCGATCAGCGGCGGCGCAACGTGGCGGGAGCCTTTGGCGTTTCAAAGGCCGCCCGCGATCGCCTTGCCGGCAAAAGCGTACTGCTGATCGACGATGTCATCACGACGGGGGCGACGGTCGAAGCCTGCGCCCGCATCTTGAAGCGGGCAGGTGTCGCCAGGGTCAACGTGCTCGCGCTCGCCATGGTCACCGGTGAGGTGCTTGCCACAGCCTGACGGGATCGCGCCATGACGCACGGCTTGGCCCTTGGGTGTGCGGGTGCAGCACGCTAGACTGGGGCGGCTCGGTTCACGCTGTCAGGCCTTGGATGCTCAAATCAGTGCCCATTCATCCCGCTCGTATCCACGCCCGCCCGCCGCTCGCCACCCCCGGCCAGACCATTGGCCTGCTCGGCGGGTCCTTCAATCCCCCGCACATAGCTCACAAGCTAATCAGCGAGGCGGTGCTGAAGCGGCTGGGGCTCGACAAGGTCTGGTGGCTGGTATCCCCGGGCAATCCTCTCAAGCAGCGCAGCGACCTTGCCCCGCTGAACGAGCGGCTGCGGCTGTGCCGCGACGTGGCAAAGAACCCGCACATCGTCATCACCGATTTCGAGGCCGACCTGCCGTCGGCCTACACCGCCGCCACCCTCGCGTTCCTCAAGTCGCGCACGCCGCTCGTGCGCTATGTCTGGATCATGGGTGCGGACAATCTCGTCACCTTCGACCGTTGGCACCGCTGGCGCGAGATTTTCACCATGGTCCCGGTGGTCGTTGTCGACCGCCCCGGCTGGCGCCTGAAGGCCCTCTCGTCCAAAGCTGCGCGCGTGTTCGAGGCGAGCCGCCTGCCCGAGAAGGAGGCGGCGACGCTGCTGTCGCGTCCCGCGCCCGCGTGGACCTTCCTGACGGGGCCGCTGTCGCACGTGTCGTCGACCGCCATTCGCAACAAGGCCAGGTTGGACAGGCAATCCGGAGCCCGGAAAGCGCGCCCGGTCGGTGATTTACCCTGGAAAAACAACGGCAAAAAGCCCGCCTCCGTTACGGAAGCCTCGGCCGCACTGCCTGAAATTCGATCACCAACGGGGTCTTGAAAGGGCAGGCACCCGAGGTCTATCTTCCCTGCGTCCCCGTTCAGGGGACGGCTGCCGCGCCCCCGCCTCCACACGGAACATGGGCGTCGCCGCGAAGGATTGGATGACAGAAGGATATCCAGCACAAGATGCCAAGTGCACACGAGGGTGCTCGTAAGAGCGCGCCTCCGGCCGAACTCGTGTCTTCGCACGAGTCGGAAGCTCTGCTCGCCCAGGTTCGCTCCTGGCTCGACGATGCCAAGGCGGAGAACGTCGCGGTCATCGACATCAAGGGCAAGTCTTCCATTGGCGACTACATGCTGGTGGCCTCCGGACGTTCGGACCGTCACGTGGGCGCCATTGCCGAGCAGCTGCAGCAGAAACTGAAAGAGGGCGGCTACGGCCGCGCCCGCATCGAAGGGCGGCCGCAGTGCGACTGGGTGCTGGTCGACATGGGCGACATCATCGTCCACGTTTTCAGGCCCGAGGTGCGTGAGTTCTACAATCTCGAAAAGATGTGGTCGGCCGAGCGCCCGGGCGATCCCACCACGCACTGAGGACGGCCTTCTTGCCGCCACCGGCCGGCTTGGCTGCAAGGACTTGCCATGCGCCTTGTCATTGCCGCCGTCGGGAAGCTGAAGGACGGCGCCGAGCGCGATCTCGTTGCGCGCTACCGCGAGCGGTTCGAGGGGTTGGGCAGGAAGCTTGGCCTCGCCCCCGTCGTCTGGCACGAGATCCCTGAAAGCCGCGCGCAAGACGTCGCGCGGCGTCGCGAGGATGAAGCCTCGGCCCTCCTCAAGCTGGCGCGGGACGCAGACTATCTCGTCGCCCTCGACGAACGCGGCAAGGCGCTGACGAGCGATGCCTTCGCCAAAACCCTGGCCAAGGTCCGCGACAGCGGCACCAAGACCGCCGCCATCATTGTCGGCGGCCCTGACGGTCTCGCCGACGGCGTTCGCAAATCGGCCGCTCTCCAGCTTTCCCTCGGTGCCATGACGTTGCCGCACGGCCTCGCCCGCGTCGTGCTTGCCGAGCAGCTCTACCGTGCCGCCACCATTCTGGCCGGCCACCCCTATCACCGCGCCTGAACCCTGAGGGCAGCCAGATCGGGCTTGCCAATCCGCGCGGGCCGGCAGACCCTGCGCCGCATCAATCGGTCAACCGCGTCCAACTCGGAGATGACGCATGGGTCCGCTTTCGGGCATTCGGGTCATCGACCTCACCTCCATGCTGTCGGGACCGTGGGCGACCATGATCCTCGCCGACCAGGGCGCGGACGTCATCAAGGTCGAGGAAGCCGACAAGGGCGACCACACCCGTTCGCTCGCCAACCGGCATCGGGGCTTCTCCGCGCAGTTCCTCAACCTCAATCGCAACAAGCGGTCCGTGACGCTCGATCTGAAGTCGCCTGAAGGCAAGGATTTGCTCAAGCGTCTCAGCGCCACCGCCGACGTGTTCATTCAGAATTTCCGGCCGGGCGTTGTGGAGCGCCTCGGCATCGATGAAGCCGCCATCCGTGCCGTCGCGCCCAACATCGTCTACGTTTCCATCAGCGGCTTTGGCGAGACCGGTCCCTACGCCAAGAAGCCGACCTATGATCCGATCATTCAGGCCCTGTCGGGACTGACCAGCGTGCAGGGCGGTTCCGACAGCGCGCGCCCGCGCCTCATCCGCACGGTCCTCCCCGATAAGTTGACCGCCGTGACCGCGGCGCAGGCGATCTCGGCGGCACTTGTGGCGCGCTTCCGGCATGGCACGGGTCAGCACATCCGCCTCTCCATGCTCGATGCCGTCGTCGCCTTTCTCTGGGCGTCCGATATGGGGCTGCACACCTTCGTCGGCCAGTCGATCGAGGGGCGTCCGGCGGCCAGCTTCATCGATCTCATCTACGAGACCCGCAACGGCTTCATGACTGTGGCCGTCATGAGCAACAAGGAGTGGATTGCGCTGTCGCGCGCGGTCGGCCATCCCGAATGGCTCGATGATCCCCGCTTCAAGACGCCTGAGTTGCGCGACCAGAATATCAATGACCGGCTGCAGCTCACGCAGGACGCGCTGAAGTCCGGCACCACCGAGGAGTGGCTCGAGAAACTGGAGGCGGAGGGCGTGCCCTGTGCGCCGGTGCTGACCCGTGCGCAGGTCATCGACCACCCGCAGGTCCGCGCCAGCAATCTGCTGCTGGAAAGCGAGCACCCGGTCGCCGGCCGCCTGCGCCAGACGCGCGCGGCGGCCCGCTTCTCAGTGACACCCACCGAATTGCGCTCCGGTGCGCCCCTGCTCGGCCAGCACACCGATGAGGTTCTTGCCGGGCTTGGACTGTCGCGCCGCGAGTTGGATGCGCTGCGCGCCAAAGGCGTGATCGGCGCCGAACGGAACGCCGCCTGATCTGGAGACAAGCGCCGATGGCAAGCGAAGCGATCTGGCAGGACGAGGTTTACACGCTTCTGCGCGACGCCGACGTCACCCAGTTTGCCTACGTGCCGGATGCCGGGCATCGCATTCTGATCGACAAGTCGCTGGCCGACCCCGACGTGCATGCTGTCGCCCTCACCACCGAGGAGGAAGGCGTTGCCCTCCTCGCCGGCGCTGACCTCGGCGGCGCCCGCGGCGTCCTCCTGATGCAAAGCAGCGGCGTCGGCAACTGCATCAACATGCTGTCCCTCAACAAGGGCGGCCGCTTCCCTTTGCTGACGCTCGTCAGCATGCGCGGCGACTTCGGTGAAGGAAACCCGTGGCAGTTCCCAATGGGCCAGGCCACGCAGCCGGTGCTGGAGGCGATGGGCGTCATCTGCCTGCGCGCCGACACGCCGGCCGACGCGGTCGCGAGCGTGCGCGCCGCGATACCCATGACGTTCCAGGGCGGCAACGCGGTTGCCGTGCTGCTCACACAGAAACTTCTCGGCGCAAAGCCGTTCTAGAGGGAAGCCCCGTGTCCGAGCATCCGCGCGCCGCCCAGATTGCCGCCGCTGTCAAAGCCGGCTTCGTGCTCGACCGGCGCACGGCGCTGCCGGCCCTGATCGGGCGCCACCAGGACTTTCTGTTTGTTGCCGGCCTAGCCGGTACCTCCAAGGACATTGCGGCCCTGACCGACGATGGCGCACACGTCTACACCATGGCGGGCGCGATGGGTGGCGCCACCATGATCGGCCTCGGCCTTGCTCTGGCGCGACGCGATCGCAAGGTCGTTGTCGTCACTGGCGACGGCGAACTGCTGATGAACCTCGGTTCGCTTGCCACGATTGCAGTCATGAACCCGCCCAACCTGGCGATCGTGTGCGTCGACAACGGCTACTACGGCGAGACCGGCTACCAGCAGAGCCACACCAGCCTCGGCGTCGATCTGGAGAGGATCGCCGCCGGCTCCGGCATCAGACGCACCATGACGGTTGGGGTCGAATCCGAGATCGCGAGTGGCGCGCGCCTGATCCGTGAGGGCAACGGCGCGTCATTCGTGCTGCTGCGCGTCAAGCCAACGGATCCGCCGGCCTACAAGCGCGACTTCGACCCGTCCGCGTGCCGCGTGCGCTTCCGATCGGCAAACCTTCCGCGCTAGTCTCTTTCCAGCCCGGATAGTCTGTCCTAACCTGCGTGCCAGGCTCCACGAAGAGAGCCAAGTACGGAGGATTGCCATGCCCGCAACCGTCCATCCCATCCACCCCGCGTTCGCCGCCGAGGTGTCCGGCATCGACATGCGCGAGGCCGTTGCGCCCGCCGACGTGGTCGCCATCGAAGCGGCGATGGACAAGTATGCCGTCCTCGTTTTCCGCGATCAGGAGATCACTGACGCGCAGCAGATGACGTTCTCGCTCAACTTCGGGGCCTTGGAGAACGCGCGCGGCGGCAATGTGACGAAGCCCGGCGACTTCCGTCTTACGAGCGGCATGAACGACGTGTCCAATCTGGGCAAGGATCACAAGCCGCTCGCGCGCGACAGCCGCCAGCGTCTGTTCAACCTCGGCAACATGCTGTGGCATTCGGACAGCTCGTTCCGCGCAATTCCAGCCAAGTATTCGCTGCTCTCGGCCCGCATCGTGAACCCCAAGGGCGGCGACACCGAGTTCGCCGACATGCGTGCGGCCTACGACGCACTCGAAGAGGACGCCAGGAACGAAATCGCCGACTATGTGTGTGAGCACTCGCTCATGTACTCGCGCGGCGCACTCGGCTTCCTCGACTACTCGGACGAGGAGAAAGAGCTGTTTCGGCCGGTCCGCCAGCGTCTCGTGCGCGCACATCCCGTGACTGGCCGCAAGTCGCTGTACCTCTCCTCGCACGCCGGAGCTATTCTCGGCATGCCCATGCCGGAGGCGCGCATCCTGCTCCGTGACCTCACCGAGCATGCGACGCAGCCACGCTTCGTCTACATCCACAGATGGCAGCGCAACGATCTCGTGATGTGGGACAACCGTCAGACCATGCACCGCGGCCGCCGCTATGACGAAAGCCAGCCGCGCGACGTCCGCCGCACCACGGTTGCCGGCGATGCGCCGACGGTTGCGCAAGATGTTGCGGCTTAGTGCTGTGATGGGAAGCCATCAACAAAGGGGGAGCAGACTATGAACCTGATCGCCGGCAGCGAAGTCATCATCGGCGTCGTCATCATTGCTCTTGTTTGGGTAGTAACCCGCTTCCTGTCGGCGCGCAGCGCGGGCAAGCAGCCCTCGGGCCTGGGTATGGCCCTCGTACCCGTGACTGTCCTGCTCGTATTCGTCCTGGGCGTCGTGATGATCTTGAACGGAAGCGGCTTGCTCTGAGCACCCAGTTAACCCTTTGTTAACCAGACGCGGCCTAGCGTCGTCTCCAGGATGCGATGCATCCTTGGGATGGCCGTCTTGCTGCCCAGGACGGCGATCCAGGGAGCCGCGAGTATCAGCTCTCACCCATGAGGAGACGGAATAGGCCGTCTCTGCAACTCTCTCTCACTCGACCCAAAAATGCGGCTCGGTAGGTGATAAAACACCACCGAGCCGCAAACACGTTGTGCGGGTCGCAAGCCCGGTGCGGTCGTCAATCTCCACCGCCAACCCCGACAGCGTCGCCGGGCCGGTGGCGGGTTCCATCCGCATGCGCGGGATCTTCGTCAGGAAGCGGTTGATCGGCTCGTCCTTATCCATGCCGAGCACGGATTCGTAGTCGCCGCACATGCCGGCGTCGCTCATGTAGGCTGTCCCGCCGGGCAGCACCCGCTCATCTGCCGTCGGCGTGTGCGTGTGCGTGCCGACGACGCAGCTCGCACGCCCATCGACGAAGTGTCCGAGCGCTTGCTTCTCGCTGGTGGCCTCGGCATGGAAGTCGATGAGGATGGCATCCGCCCCCTGCTTGAGACCGCAGGCGGTGATCTCGGCATCGATGGCGCGGAACGGGTCTGCCAACTCCGGCATGAAAATAAGCCCCATCGCATTGATGACGAGCACGTCTGCCCCGTTTCGGGCCTTGAACAATCCGCTGCCCTTGCCGGGTGTGCCGGGCGGATAGTTGATCGGCCTGATCAGGCGCTGCTGGCGTTCGATGAACACCAGCGCCTCCTTCTGGTCGAAGGCGTGATTGCCGAGCGTAACGACGTCGGCGCCCGCATCCAGCAATTCGTTGGTGATCGCTTCGGTGATGCCGAAGCCGCCGGCGGAGTTCTCGCCGTTGACGACGACGAAATCGAGCTTGTAGCGCTCGCGCAGGCGCGGCAGGTGCTCGACAACCGCGCGGCGCCCTGCACGGCCGACAACATCACCCAGAAACAGAAGTCGCATGCGTTATCCCGGCAGTTTGCGCGGGCCGGACGGGGTGAGAACCCAGTCGAGGCGCTCGTCGTAGTCCAGATGCGGCACCGCATCGACCTGCTGCGCATCGAGGGCCAGCCCCACCGTCACAATGTGCTTCAGGTCGCGCAGGCGGCGCAGTGTGCGGTCGTAAAATCCGCCGCCGTAGCCGAGCCGCCAGCCCTGGCTGTCAAACGCCAGCAGCGGCATGAGGACGACATCCGGCTCGACGACCGGCTTGTCCGCCTTCGGCTCTGCGATGCCCCACACACCACTGTCCATGGCGTCGCCTTGTGTCCACGCGCGGAAGACGAGCGGCCGCCCCTTGCCCTGCATCACCGGAAGGCAGAGCTGGAAACCGTCCTCTGTCAGCCGTCGCAACAAGGGCCAGACGCGGAGCTCGTCGGCCATCGGCGCGAAAGCAGAAACGGCGGTCTCGGAAGGCGATGTGATCTGGAGGAAACCGAGCCCGTGTGTCGCCAGGCTCTGGCCAGCCGCGGCCTGCTCGGCCGCGCTCAAGCCCGCGCGCCACGCCCTCATCTGCGCGCGAAGTGCGCGCTTTTGCTCAAGGATCGGTTCGGATATCTGCACCACCCGCTTACAGCAGAAGCGCCGGGCGGCAGCAAGCTTAACGTGGGCAGAGCCGCATGAGCCGTACGGGCGACGATCCCGCGCGGTCCCTACGAGATGTAGGTGGGCGCCGTGTGTCCGAGGCCACGGCCTCGGTCAGGGACAGCTCCCGTGCGGATCTTATAGGCCCCCGGGTCGTATTGCTCGTGACGCACCCCGCAGCCCTGCCAACCGGGGAATCTTAGGGTGCCGGGGCAAAAAATCAATGAGCAGCGGGCCACGGGCCTGTTAGCGGCGGCCGTCGAGGACGTTCTGCAGGGAATCCAGCGCCCAGGCGACCCGGTCGCGCGCGCTGGCATTGGCCTCCTCGAGCTTGCGCACGCGCACGCGCTCCCGCTCGATGGCGGTACGCAAAGCATCGCGCTCGCGCTCAACGGCACGTAGCCGGTCCTTGAGACTGCTCTCGGACCCCACCGCCTCAGTTTTGCCGTGTCTGTCCCGAGCCCGCACGCCTGCAGCTCTCGGATTGGCCTTGCCGACAGAACGCCGGGCCATCGCATCGACCCCGCTGTACCTAGCGCTGCCGCACGCGGCCGCGCCGTCCCTCTACCGAGATGGACGATAGGTGGCGATACCCGCATCGTCAACAAACGGTAAGGTGATTGAACGCGGGCCAGTGCGTAACGTTATTCAGTTCAAGCCTGCCTGCCGCATTGACAGTGGCGGGTGTGCCGCAGCACTACAGTGCCCGAGTTCAAGGTTCGTGGGAAGGAAGCACGCCAATGGCCGTGAAAGTGGCAATCTCGGGGTTTGGCCGCATCGGGCGAAATGTTCTGCGCGCGATCGCCGAAGCCAAGCGCAAGGATGTCCAGGTCGTTGCCATCAACGATCTGGTTTCGGCCAAGGATAACGCGCATCTCCTCAAGTACGACTCCGTGCACGGCCGCTTCCCCGGCACCGTGAAAGTCGAGGGCGACACGCTCGATGTCGGCATGGGGCCGATCCGCGTTCTCGCCGAGCGCGATCCCAAGAAGCTGCCTTGGAAAGATCTCGGCATCGACATCGTGATGGAATGCACGGGCATCTTCACCGATCGCGACAAGGCCGCCGCACACTTGGAAGCCGGCGCCAAGCGCGTGCTGGTGTCGGCGCCGTCGAAAGGCGCCGACCTGACGGTCGTCTACGGCGTCAACCACGACAAGCTCAAGGCGGACCACAAGGTCGTCTCCAACGCCTCGTGCACGACCAATTGCCTGGCGCCCGTCGCCAAGGTTCTGAACGGCCTGTGCGGGATCAAGTCCGGTTTCATGACCACGATCCACGCCTACACCAACGACCAGAACATTCTCGACCAAGCGCACAAGGACATGCGCCGCGCCCGCGCCGCGGCGCTCAGCATGATCCCGACTTCCACCGGCGCGGCGGCGGCCGTCGGCCTTGTTCTTCCGGAGCTCAAGGGCAAGCTGGACGGCACCGCGATCCGCGTGCCGACGCCCAACGTCTCCGTCGTTGACCTGAAGTTTATCCCGGGCCGCGAGACGAGCGTGGACGAGATCAACAAGGCGATGGAGCGGGCGGCCTCGCAGGAGCTCAAGGGCGTCCTGGCCGTGACGAGCGAGCAGGTCGTCTCGATCGACTTCAACCACGATCCCGCCTCGTCAACGTTCGACCTCACGGGCACGCAGATCGTCGATGGCGGGCTCGTGCGCGTGCTGTCCTGGTACGACAACGAGTGGGGCTTCTCCAACCGCATGTCGGACACGGCGTTGGCGATGGCGAAGCTTCTCTGACGGCTCACGTCGACCAGGGTTGCCGCCTGCCGAGGTAGCGCCAGCACATCAGCGCGACCAGCATCACCAGTGCACCGCCTAGCAAGACCGACGTGCCGGCACCCAGGCGTGTGAAGCCATAGCCGTAGAGCACGGGGCCGCTCGCGTGTCCCAGAAAGAAGAAGAGCGAATGCAGCGCCGTCGCTGTGCCGCGCGCGGTGGACGATAGCTCCGTCGCTTCCACCTGTATGCAGCCGTGCAGGGAGTAGAACCCGACTCCCAGCACGATGAAGGCCGCCAGCTGAATCTGCCACGGCGGGTCGAACGCGATCACGAGGAGCGCAAGCGTGGCGACCGCGCCACCACCGATCATCAATTGTCCCGGTTGCCAGCGCCTGGTGAGCGGTGTGACTGCCAGCGAGTAGAGCACGCCGCCCAGCGAGAAGCCTGCAATCACCAATCCGGCAATCGACGCGCGCGGCTCGCCGGCCATCAGCAGCAGCAGCGCGACGAACGGGAACAGGCCGAAGATGGCCACACCTTCAAGAAACACGGCCAGAAAGCAGAACTTGGCGCGTGGGTTCGCGAAGATCGCCTGGTAGCCCGCCGGTATGGCGCGGAAGTTCATCGGGGCTGCCGGCGCGTTGATCAACGGACGCAGGCTGATCAACGCGTTGATCAGCGATGCGATCGCGAACGCGGCGACGGCAAGGAACACGGCGCGCCAACCGAACAGGTCCGCCGTGACACCGGCCAAGGCCGCACCGAGCAGGTTGCCGCCGATGACGATGGCAAGCCAGCGCGCGATCCCGACCTGCCGTTCGGTGACCGGAACGGCATCGGCGATGATGGCAAGGCCCACCGGAAATATGCCGCCGGTGGCGATGCCGCAGATGACCCGCGCCCAAAGGAGCACCTCGTAGCTCGTCGCAAACGCGCATACGAGCGTGCTGAGAATGATCACGACGAGACACAGGATCATCATACGAAGCTTGCCGACCATGTCGGCGAGCGGTCCGAGGATCGGTTGCGCCAGCGCAAACGGCAAGGCGAAGGCCGTCGAAAGCAGCGCGACCGTGGCTGGATCGGTCTTCAGGCTGAAGGCAATGGGCGGGATGATGGGGTCGACGGCCCGGGTGGACAGCGCGGTCGCGAACCCGATCATGCTCAAGTGCACGATCAGCCGCGCCGGCGGGATGGGGCTGTCGGATTGGGACATCTGAAGCTGCCTTATCGCGGACTCGGCAGGCGAGATCAACGTCCCGGTTTGCGTGGCTGTATTGTTGACATGCCGCGTGGGCGCGCGAGGTCGCTCATTGAGCTGGGATAGTTGGCCGCGTGCGCCGTTCCCAGCGCTCTGGAAGTCCGCCTTCCGTCTGCCGCCAGTGAGGCTGGCCGCCCGTCCCGGCCTAGGCTCTGGGCAACAGAGCCGATGCCAGGCCTCTTCTCGCCCCTTCACGGGTTGGTCTTCAGTATCGACTGCGGCCGCCCCGTCTTTCCGGTGCGACATCAATGATTCCGGCTCTGGAACCGGCAGGGTTCACAAGCCGAAGGAACCTGCTATAAGAGCGCCGCGCTTGCGTCTTTGTTCGACCGGCCGGGTACGTCCCGAGCCATCGTCGAACGGCCAGACGCTGATATGCGCAACAAGCGCAATGCTTGAAGTTGGTGACGCGGGGTGGAGCAGCCCGGTAGCTCGTCAGGCTCATAACCTGAAGGTCATAGGTTCAAATCCTATCCCCGCAACCATCTTGATTTGCAATGCCTTAGTGCCCGAATGGTCTGGTCGGTTATCTGACATGGCCAGAATACCTGCCAAATCTCCCTTCAGCTCAAGGCTGAGGGCGTTTGCGCACGGCAGGATCCGCACCTCCTCGATGAGGCTCCGAACGAGCTCAAAAGCTTCGCGCCCGTTCGCCGGATCCCGCAGAGCATCGCCCAGGCTCTCAACCTTTGCCCGATAGATTTTCGCCAAGTTGGGATGAAGCAGAGGTCGATCAGCGCATTGTTCGTGCAGCGCGTCGCGCGCACGTTGTTGCTCAGCTTCCAATGATTTCAGCTTCGAATTTAGAGATTTGGCATCCGCACCAGTAATAATGGCTTCCACCAGCCTGGCTATTTGAACATCTAGGCGATCTATCTTCCTGCGCAGCTCAGCAGTCCCGTGAGCGGCGTCGGAACGCTGCCTGTTAACCTCTGCAGTGAACTCGCGAGCGAACTCTTCGAATAACTGGGGTTCAAGGAGTCGGGACTTGAGCCCCTCAAGGATAGCGCATTCTACGTCATCCCCGCGCACGGTTTGGCGATTGGTGCATGCACCCCTATCCCGCATGCCTGTGCAGGCGAAGCGGTTGGTTCCGTACTTCGTGAAACTAGCGCCGCATTCACCGCACTTCATCAAGCCAGACAGCAAGTAGCGCGGACGTTGATGAACCCAGAAGCCTTGCCTGCGATCAGGCCGAGTGTCGCGAGCTACCAAGCGCTGCCGCGCCTTTACAGCATCCCAAAGCGGTTGGGGCAGTATCCGCAGATGAGGTACGTCTTTGACAATTTGATCACTGACGGGATTGGATCTTGAGCGACGCTTCCCTGTCGACGGGTCCTTCATATAGCGTAGGCGATTCCAAACGAGGCGGCCCACATACAGTTCGTTATTCAGGATGCCCGTGCCCCGAGCGGCATTGCCGTTGATTGTCGACGGGCCCCACCCAGTACCACTCGGCCCCGGAACCCCGTCAGCATTCAATGTTTTTGCAATTGTCCTCGGGGAAACGCCGTCAATGTACATCTTGTGAATGCGCAAAACGACCTTCGCTTCTTCCACGTTGATGCGCCTAGCACCTGGGTCGGGTCGTCCGTCAATTTTGCGCTCCGTCAGCACATCGTATCCGTAGCTGTTACCCCCACCAGAGCGGCCCACCTCGACCCGACCGCGTAGCCCCCGACGTGTTTTCTCTGCGAGCTGTTTGAGCTGAAGGGCGCCCATCGTACCTGACAAGCCGATGTGCAGTTCGGAGATTTCACCCTCGCTGAGTGTTACTAGTTTCACGCCAGCAAAGGACAAATGTTTGTAAAGGTGCGCGGTGTCCTCTTGATCGCGGGATAGTCGATCAAGAGATTCGGCCACGACCACATCAAACCTCTCCCGACGCGCGTCTTCGAGCATCTGCTGGTAGCTGGCCCGCAAGCGGGACGCACCACTCATTGCGCGATCGGTGTACGCCTCTATGTACCTCCACCCCTCGCGTTCGATTCGTTCTCGGCAAAGGCGGACTTGATCTTCGATCGACGCCTCACTTTGAAGATCAGTTGAATACCGAGCATAGATTGCTGCCCTCATCGATACGACCCCATCAGCCAAAGCATCTGAATATTCATCTGAATATTGACCCATTGATCTCGTAGAGCGCATTCGCAAGACTTGGGCATGCTACCTTCCGCTTGCCTCGATCCAGCGGACTTTCAATACGTCCAGGTATAGGGCGCTGGCCGAGAACGCATCCGCGAGCTTGAAGTAATCCTTCGATGATTCATTCCAGCCATGGTCCAACATTGCCGGAATGATCGCGGCGTCCTGCGGCATGGCGATGGCGATACCAGTTGCCACAATATCACGCATCAGATGCGGATTGATCCTGACCCCGAGTTCCTCAAGGGTGGCTTCGCAAAACCGACCGTAGACGGTGTCTGACGCCATCCCGGTACCCTTTACGGTAATCCAGAACGCATCGGAGGTCCCGCCGGCGAGCAAGACTGGTCGGACCTTCTCCAGCCAGTAGTCGATGAACGGCGTAAGTGTAAGAGGCAGGTCTGCCGAGATGGACTGGCGCGTCTTTGTTTCCTCAGCCGTAAACTGCCACCGATAGGCACCGTTCTGTAGTTTGATAATGTGCGTGCCGAGTATGGTACCCGCAACATTTCTACGCCGGACTGGCTTTGTTGCCAGCATGACCATCATTAAGCCATCGCCGAATTTGGCCGCAGCTGTCTTGCTCGATGCGGCTTCTGCTCGATGGTGGTCCATGCGAGCAAGGCCGGCGCTGAACACCTCTGCTGGTCCTCTCAGCCGGCTACGCTTATCCCTCGTGGTTCTCCGGTCCCGCCGCAAGTTGTTGTGCAACCTTTGCAACGGCTCAAGGTCACCTTGTGGGTCGACAACGCGCAGCACGACGAGCACATCTCTGAAGCGGTTGGTGAGCGAAGTCGGCGCCAAGCCACGCTCTCTCAGGTATCGCACATATCCTGCGAGAGCACTTTTCGAGGCACGATGTGAGGGTCTGCACTCAGGGTCGAACTGGCCGCTGTCGCGCAAATAGCGCAGCCAGTAGCCGTAACCCTTCACTGCTGACCGTACACTGTGGGGTGCCCAACGCGACGCCCGCCCGTCGGGCGAAAAAAGCTCGCCCGGTTGGCGTGCTCTCACAAAGGCTTCTCTGTCCAGATCCGGCCACTCACTCAGTGGTAAATGCAGCCGCTTCTTAGGCATTGCGCTTCCCTTTCTTCTTGCCGATTTTCATGGGCGCCATTCTGAATGCGGCGAGTGAACGTCCTTCGAGCGCTTCGAGATACTTCTTCTGCGCAGCGCGATGCAGTCGTTGGGCGTAGTACCTGCGGATCATTTCATCCGTAGTGTGCCCAAGCTTCCGGCGCATCACCTCGATGCCCTCGGGAGAGTCGTCGAGGTACAACTTGGTTGCGATCTTCCGCATGAGATGGACGTGAAAGGGGAAGCCTAGTTCGGCGCTCGCCCACTTGGACAGCTGTTCACCGAGTGTGTTCTCGGTCTTGGCGCTGCCACGCTTACCGCCAGGGAAGAGCCAGTTGCTCGGGGCGGCACAAATCAATGGGCGATAGACGTCCACATACTCACGCAGACGCTTGGCGGTATCTTCAAGCAAGATGTGCTCGGTCGGCTCGCCATTCTTGGTTTCCGCTGCCGGAATGCTAACGACGGTGTACTCACATCGCTTGATGGTAATTGGGTAAAAGTGCTTTTCGAGATCCAGGTGCACCAGGTTCTTGATCCGCAGCGGACAAGAGAGCAGTAGATCGAATGCAAGCGCTCTCTGTATGTCGATCGCTGCGCGTATGTTCCGCTTTCCAGATGCTCTCACTTTGGCCGCCAGTCGCGGTCCCAGCGTCAGGAGCGCATCCATCAGCCTCCCATCATCAAGCAGGTTCAGGACCTCTTGATCACGGTCGCGGCGTGGGTACTTGCGGTCTATATATTTGGGATATGCGTTCTTCTGGAACTCGGACACCTTCAAGATTTCATCGGGAGTCATGATTTTTGCTTGCTTCCCGACCTTTGCGAGCGTGCCGGCAACGTTTTGCACGGTGGATGTCATCTCTCCCTTCGCGTTTCTGATCCACCTGACGGCTGTTTGAAAGCGCTCCGGGCTGCACAGGTCACGCAGACCGCCGATCTCCGCGGGTGCAACCCCTGCTTTGGCAAGCGCAGTGGCAGCCAATCGCAAGTGGTCCTTCTGCGCTCGAATGGTTGAAGGCGCCGACTTTCGACGGCACACACCAAACAAGTCATCGTCGGTCTGCTCCTGGTCAAAGAAGGCGTCGACCTCCGCCTTCAGCGTTGGCGGGAAAGTGCTCCACGGAAGCCCCCAACGCGTGCGTAGGCTTTGCAGCGTCAGTTCAGTCTGCGGCCATTCCGGGTTTCGCGCTGCTTCTCTGTTCCAGGCTGAGATGGCAAGTCGCGCGGTCCTTCGTGGCCACCTAACTTCGGGGTCGTCAAGGACGGCTGCCCTGAAGCCCTCGGCGTGCTCGTTCGACATCGACCAGGGGTCAATGCCCTTGGCGTCGATGAACCTAAGAAGATAACCAAGGCTCGCCCCCACGAACTTGCTCGATGTGATCCCCTTGAGCCAACGCACCTCGTCTGTAGACACGGCGGTCCTCGCCGGCGCCTGTCCGTAAAGGCGTAGGGCAAAACGTATGTCGCTCTCGGCATTCTGTAACCGTTTGCGCGATACACGAAGGGCCGCTGGGGCAAAGGTCTTGAAGGCTGCCGCGATTGTCGCAAATGTCAGAACCACGTCTTCCGGTTTCATCGCACGTCGGAGCGCGTCCTGCCGCCCTAGCCACCGCAAGAGACACCGTAAACTGGAAAGCACCCCGGCTATTCGGTGCTTGGGAAATCGCGGATCTGACTGGATCCGGCTGATCAGCGCTGCGACCGACAGGGCTCCGGCAGTTCCGGTCGGGTTTTGGTCTAACATTGTCTGCACTCCTTTCCTTTTGGGCTTGTTTTGGGAACAATGGAATGAAACCAAGTGAAATCCGATGAAAACGGCGGAAACCTGGGAAAGCAGTATCCAATAATTGCAAGACTATTATTTGATACTGTTTTCCCGACCCACTTTATCGCGATGGCTTAATCGTTCTTCTTAGGTCTGACTCCAGTATTCGAACGACGCCTCCGATGCGCTTCGCGGGCAGGTGCTTGGATGTGATCCAATTGCGGACTGTTCGCTCGGTTACGCCGAGGTCTTCCGCTAGTTGCCTTATCGTGAGATAAGCGTTGCTCCCCTTGAACAGTGTTGTCTTTGTTTTCATGCGTGCTCCGGTTTTTTTCGTGCGCGAATTCCTTCCGCGCGGTTAACCTTGCAAGTAAGCGGGTCAGACCTCTGAGGAGGTCATCGACATGAGTTCCGTGTTTGCTTTTTGCGTTCAGAACCAAGGCACCGAACCCCGCGCATTGCTCGTGCGCCGGACTGTGCTCTGGAAGAAGAAGAACGCAGGAAGGGCTAAAATTAACTAGCTGAAGAATAATGGAAAGAGGCTAGCTCACATGCTTTTTGAGCGACGTCGTGCGCGCGAACGACACACGCTTCTCACCAAGTAGGGGAGCGCAGTCGGGCGCCCCCGGGCTTCTACGGGAAGGCATCGATTGATCTCAGTCACCCAGCGGAGAAACGGCGAATCCGGCCTATCTTTGAAGCCCTTGAAGTTTGCCGATGCCTTCCCCCCTGCCTCTTCAAATAAATCAGCGAGAGCCCAGATAAACATCCGGATGCCTTCAGTTGTTTGTGAGCGGCCCGGTCCAGCGAAAAGCCTTTTGTGTTTCCTGTAGGATCTATCTACTGCCAACTGTACTTGGCGCAGCTGCTCCCAGACAGCGTGCGTAGGGTCAGTTTTCTCTGAATAGGTATTTTCAAGCTGCTCGTTGACGTGGACGTGAACGTGATGGTGCTGAGGGGTATCCATACCCATTATATTTGTGAGAGTATTGACCAAATTGGATAGATCTTTTCTGACTTGAATAAATACCGGTGTCGCCGAACCCGCCCCTGTGGCTTCCTGTTCGAACCGTTTCCAGCAAACATGATTGTCGCAAATCTCCGAAAGTCGACGTTCTTGCTCATGTGTCAGCGCATGCGCGGCGACTGCGGCCAGTCTATCAAGCTGCGCTTTACTCAGCTGACAGCGCTCGCCACCGGGGACAGAATGGGGCAGCAGTAAGCGCGACATCTTTAGGCCTTTCATCTTTTGGGCTACGTCCGCGTTTGCTGCGCGGCAAGCGACCGTCGTTGTGATAAGCGCGCCGCGCTAGGAGGCTACCGACCGCTGCGTGCACCACCGAGTTTTGCGAGGGCGAGCTGGAGACTCTGCAAATCCTCCTAGTCATCTCGGAGCGCGCCGGTACCCCTTAAGCAACGTTGTGATGTCGACGTCGAGTGCCACAGCAATGGCTTCAAGGATTAGAACGCCAAGGTTTTTGTGGCCGTTCTCGATCTCGGATAGATACGAGCGATCAATACCCGCGCGATAGGCAAGCTCCTCCTGAGACAAGCCGCGCGCGACGCGTAGCTTCCTTATGTTTGCGCCGATAATGGAGCAGAGGTCCATGCCTCTGCACTGTGGCCATTAACCCACAGTTGTCTGTCGGCTATAGCCGACATTGTGCCATTGATACGGAACCGCTAGTGTTGGCTATCGCCAACATGGCCGGAGATGTTTGCGGTCTATGCGAATCACGATCATCCGTGAAGCTATGGCTCGGTATACGGGGGCCTATGCGAAGCTTGTTGGATCGGCGTTCAGCCAGATAGCGACCAGGCAGTTCGCTGTTTACGCCCCAACTCCCCGCCGAGAAACACTTGCTTCAGTGCTACGCAAAGTGCCCAGAATACTTGGCGCGCGTCAGTCGCGAGGGGCACGGCGGACGCTAGATGTCTGTAGAACACGCGGGGCCTGGCCGATAAGGCGGTCGCTGCTCGGCATCTTGCTGGGAGGGCTTGTTGGCGCGTGCCTGACAGGCCACGCGCATGCAGCATCCTTTTCTTGTTCGCAGGACCCAGATGACGTTCCCTATTACGAACGAGACGATGTCTTCTGGATCGAAGGTATCCCGACCGACAGGCCATATTGTCGGGTCGCGATTATGTCGGGTCCATTGGGCCCAAAAGATGCGGTTGCGTTCAAAGAGTTTTTGCGTTCCGAACCTTACACCAGTATCCTCAAGGCATACTCACCTGGTGGTTCGGTCGAAGCAGCGATAGAAATAGGTCGAATCGTTCGCTCGCGCTTCATGATTGTTCAGACGGCGCGCCTCGATACAGAGAAGAACCATGCTCAGTGTAGGAGTATTGACCACGCTCGCATGGCGCTGGCCAACGAGCTAATTCCTGAAGGCAACCTGCTTCCTTTCCCCCTTGGCGCCTCGCATCCAGACCCTGTCCTTGCCGAAGAAGCAAGCCGCAAACAACTTGAACGGATAAAGTCCTTAGACATTGATCCCGCGCGGCTCAAGCAGTTCCAGACAGATTGTGTTCGACGCTCAGATTGCCGCGTCGGCGAACGATGTTGCTTGAGCGCTTGCGTGTTGGTCTTAGTAGGCAGCGTCTACTGGGATATGGGAAACGTGGGCCTGCATAGGCCCTCGCTGAAGGGACTGGGTTCGCTCGGATATGACGAGACAACCACGCGCCTGCAGAAAGTTCAGCAAAGGATTCGCGACTACTTGAACGAAATGAGCGTCCCTAGTCGCGTGTACGAAGCAATGATGAAAGTTCCGCCTGACGAAATACAGCTACTCAACGAACTGTCCGCCTCTGCTCTGTTCTTCGGGCATAGTGATAACGAGCAGGCACAGGCGAGCTATCATCGCAACAGGTTCGGATCAAGCATGCCACCGAGCATCTACGACTGGGCTATACGAGCTTGCCCGCCCGGAGGGGATCGCCCCTACTGCTTGATCGATCTAGTGCAACAAGAGTTTATCAAACGCGCTACGAGGCCGTTGCAGTAGGGGTGACGGGTTCGGAGGGAACGACGTGCAAATTCATCGAGAAGGTCGAGCACCGAACCTTCTCTGGTCGGTATGCCGCCGAACGAGAACAACAGGTCTTGTACGTCAACATTGCGTTTCAAACTTGGGGCGAACGGTCTCGAGCTTGTCGAAGTAGCACCAGGCATCGATATCGATCGACACATCCTGGCTCACATGTGGTTCAAGCCGCTCGTCCGCACTCCCAAACTGATGGACGCGCGGATATCCTTGTCGGATCCGATGCGCCTGCGGAACGACCCTCTGCGCAAGCCACTATGACCTGAGATCCGAGAACTCCTCCAAAAATGGGTAAAGTCCGTCACTTGAGAGGAGACGGATGCGCTCGGAGGACTGTCAGTGTGTTCACCGACCTCAAAGCGACACACATCTAGGAACTTGTGTCGGCATCCAACTTGCCGTCTCGACGCATGGTTGCTGCGTGCGGTCTGCGGCACGATCCCCACTGTCATTTGCGGAATAGCTGCACCCATCGACAGCGCCCGCCTTACTCGTTGAACAGATGGTCGTTTTGGACCTCTAAACGCACGGCTGCTTTGGGTCAAAAGCTGCCGTCGGCCTGACCCAGGCACCAGGTCTGATCATGACCCAAAACAGACACACGAATGGAGGTCGGAAGGCATCTGCTATGCTTCAAGATCGGCTGGCTCGTTCGGGAGTGTTCTCCAGCGTCCAGCCTTACGGCGTTCTCAACATACGACGCGTTGATACTCAAGTCTGGTTCATGATCGCCGCGCCCCGCGTGCTTGGAGCAAGGTCTCCAGATCGGAGTGACCGCGCGCGTGAGACAGGGGCGAGGTTTCGGTGGTGCGGTCTTCGCCCCAGGTGCTGCCGAGGTTCGGGTCTGCGCCTGCATCCAACAAGGCGCGAGCGATATTCAGATCGGGGATCGCAGCGACAAGGCACGATAGCGTCTCGAAATCGACGATACCGCGGCGCCTGAACAGCATGTTGGGGTTGGCACCGTTCTTCAGCAGGAGGCGTACCATTGCCTCGTTGCGGCGCGTGCAGGCGATATAAAGAACCGGAGTGCTGGTAGAGCACGAAGACTCGTCCTTGAGATCATGAGAGGCATTCGCCGAAGCACCCTCAGCTAGAGCTTCCTGGGCGCCCGTAAGGTCGCTGTCCTCTACCGCCTTTAACAAACGGACGTTTTGACTGCTCGCCGCGTCCTGCCTGGGTCGATCTGGTATTTCCGACGGGCTAACAAGGCGCGAAACCCCGTCACCCCATCGAACAGGCAGTGCATTTTCTCGCGCGGTGCAAGCAAGCGCAGCCAATCGCTCGATAAGTGGCGATCCGTTTTGGTCTACGAAGACCTCGGCCAACGATGCCGGCGACCGTTCTGAGCGACGAAGCTTGCGGCGCCAGTTTTCATCGGGCGGATTGGGAGCCATCTTACGAAAGGCGGCATCGATTTCCTTTAGCTCACGCTCCAGCTCCGGCACGTCCTCTGTTGCCCAGTCGGAATAGAACGTCTTGAACAGGATTGGGTATCGGGATGCGAACTTGCCGTCCTCCAAAGCCAAATGGACGGAGTCTCTGAAGAACATGAAGTCATCTTCGGTCGCAGTTTGCACTGCGTCGAGTTCACCCAGCTCGTTCGCAACGTACAGCCTGATCGTCATATTGCGCCCAGATACGGCCTTGGCAAAAACCAAGCGCTGGACAAATATTGAGAGCAGCGAGGGGTGGAATGCAAGTTGCTCATGGGCTCGTGCCGTTAGGCTCGAGAGTCGCGGAATGGATTTTGCCCAAGCCGTCAATCTGATAAGTGCCGTTGCCACGTCCGTCGCGGCCATCCTGATCTATCTGCAGATTAGATCCGATCGTGCTTGGGACCGCCTCGAAACCTCGCACCACATCCTAAACGAGTTCGTTTCGGGCAAGCTTGAGGATACCCTTGAGTTGCTGGAGCAGAAACTTGGCTGGGACATACTGCACGACAACAAGACTTACGAGGATGTCGTAAGAGAGATCGATCCAGAACTGGTCGACGACCTGGACCGTTTGCTGCGCCGCCTGTTCCGCCGCTTTGAGGCCCTATGCATCAGTATGGACCACCGCATCGTCAACGAAGCAACCTGCCGTGAATACGTAGTCAGTCTACTCCTTACCTTGTACGACTCGTCGAAGGGATTTGTCGAGAAGGAGCGTGCTCGCCGTAAGGAACCTCGGATATTCTCGTTCGTGGAGAAGTACGCGAGCAAATGGCAACGCGAGGCAGCGCGTTGATGTCGGCGTCTAAGCAGGACAACTGAATGTACGTGTGGGTATGGGGAGTGATCGCCGTTGCTGTGCTGTTGTCGGCACTGCTCATTTATCTTGAGCACGAGTGGGGCGTGCTGCTCGGCGTAACGACTGGTGTCGTTATTTGCATCCTCTACTTTGTGATCGGGCCGATGGCTCAGCTTAACGATGTTGTAGTAGCGGCTATCATTCTAACGTTGTTGGTATCTGTTGTTCTTGGCTATCACTATGCGCGCAAAATTTGGCGGAGAATGGCGCGACCAGAAGTGAATGCGCGTCGTGACTGAACCCGTTGCTTGAAGCAAGCGCAACGCTAACCTGCAGCACTCATCAGCACGACCAAAGTCCGCCAGCGCGAAAAGAGTATCTAGTTGGGCAAGACTCGAGATTGTGCAGCATCATTCCCGTCAACTAGTCCCACGGTGCGAGGCAGAGCCGCCGATGCACAGACAGTCAATGGAAGCGAGACACGGGGTTGCCGAGACTCGCATCCGCGCGCTCGATTTCTTCGGTTCAGCACTTGAGGCTGAGGATTTGCGGGAAGAGTTCTGGCCCGCCTACGAATATCTCGCGGAAACCATATTCTCGTTGCGGCAAGCAGTTCGTGTCTACATGCAAGCCAACGAAACCTTTGATGCCACGGATCCGGCTTACCATCCACGCCGCTTGAACACGTCTCGCCTCCACCTGGACAATGCCAAGCGGCAATTACTGAACCTTTCCAATCATCCACTCGTTCGGCGATCCGTTGAAGAACGTGGACCAGGTTGGGTTTGGTTGGATCACCTGAGTTTGAGCTATTCGTCTGACGGACGGGAGGGCGAGCTGCAAGCGGCCTGGGATATGATGATGAACGTATATGACTTCCTTTTCGAATGCGTCCGGTTGGCTTCTATCGCGAAACCCACAGGTGTGATGGATCAATGAGTTTGGCTCCGCTTAGGAGTCCTTACGGCCTTGCCCATGAAAATATGACGCTAGCGCCACTTGAGGGCGGATGACGAGCCGATAATGCGGAGAATACTGCTACTGGCTTTGGCGCTTGTTGTGTTGGGCGCTGTCGTTGTGATGAACGCGGAGACGACGCCCCGGCTACTTTGCCCGATAAATCAAGCATTCGATGGCGAGGTAAACTGCTCATGTCCGAAGGGGTATCAATTCCGTGACGAATGTACAGAACCCAATCTTGATCACTGGCAGTGCGTCATTCTCAAGAAGCAATTGTTCTTCTGCGGGCAGTAGGGCGAGCACGACGATCCTAAAAATCCGCGCTGTTGCCCAGGTCCTGTTTTGGCACGGGACTGCCCATCCTCAGTCGACGGCAACTTCGTCGGCTTCCCCGGAGAGGAGCTGACACCTTCACCGTCAGCCCCGTTGACCGCGCTCGCAATCTAGCCAGTTCTCTACTGTGATCGCACAAGCGTGAACTGTTGCTTTGCAAGCAACCGGCTGCCGTCCCACAACTCTAAGGTCCACACGCCGAGCGGAAGACTAGAGCTATCCGTTACATTCCAACCTTGGGTGTTCTTTTGATCTCCGATAGTAGTGTGAGCCGGGACTTCATCGAGCATTCTCCCAGAGACGCCGGGGCTCGGATACCGCCACACGGCGCGCAACACGGTCGACGCTCCCGTAGGTGATCCCCTTACATCGAACGTCGCTCCGAACACCATACCGTCACGCAACGGTATCGTAGTGCCCGCCTTGACAAGACGCAGGCTTGCTTCGTAACGCGTTCCGGTAGAGACACTCGTATCATCTATCTTCTTCACATTCTCTTGCACGTAGATGCCCGCTGAACGAACCTGCGCACCAGTGACGCGCACCGATTGAGCGTGCAGACTGAATGCGGTGAAAACAAATGCAAGGAACGCAACAATTGCTCTCATGGCCCGCGCCTCCCACTTATGATGGACAGCATACCGAAAGTAGACACTCTCTGCTCGCTGTTTTGGCCCCCAGAAGCCAGCTGGAAGGTCAAATCGCATAAATGCCAAAATGGTGGAGGGGTGGCTGGCGGCGCAGCCTCGCGGATGGGGCCGAAGGCGCAGCGATGTCCCGTCATAGTACGGATTGCCCGTTCGCGGCGCCGCAGCTATTTCGTCCGATAGCTGAGGTGCTTCTACCGTGCTGCGCGGTGGGCCGGACGCGGAAATCTGACGTTGCCAACGACGCACGAAGCTAACCTCTAAAAACTGGTCAATACTGTCCAGATCAGAAAGAGGTAGGCCACGACAGCCAACGTCTTTTGCCACTCGCGGAAAGGCAACCTGAGGATACAGTAGAAAAGGCCCAAGAGGACTAAGGCGATGATGATCCAGATGGACCAGGACACGATAGCTGGATAGCGAACCCACCACTCAGGTTGCGCCAGCACGCTTGCGCCGGGCGGCTGAGCATATGTTCCCTTCACGACAAATTCTGCAATCGCATCCCACCATGCTTCGTCGACAGCAGCTCCATGTCCCCCAATGACATAACCTTTGTTGACGTCCGGCAGATTCCTGAATCCGTCGTAACCTGCGCTCCCCACGTCCTGAAGACCCATATCCTGCAAGGCTTTTGGAAACCACGCGACAACCCAATCCGCGGAGGCAACAAGGTTGAGCACCTTTTCGACCCGTCGGTCACGAATTAGTCCGGACCAATCATAATCCCGTTTCACCACGCTGCCCGCGAAGACGATATTGTTGAATTTTACGGCCGGATAGTCCTGCAAGGCTCTGGCTAGCAGGTATGTTCCGTTGCTATGTCCAACGTAGGAGAACCGGGCGTTCGGATACTGAGCCTTTGCCGTTGTGTACCTGTCCATCAGCCACTCGACTTTGTCGCGACGTGCGCCTGGTAGCAAAAATGGCAGCATCGGGAAGTAACCGTAGCTGGAAGTCTCGGTCGCGATTTCTTCTTTGAGTTTTTCTCGCGAGAGTTTGACAACGCGTCGTGACAATCTCTCGGTCCAATATCCCTCATCGCGAATACCGTGCATGATGAACACGACGTTCCTGATCTGGTCGTTAACTTCCAAAGTCATTCCAGAGAGGCGAGCTGCGCTCGCAGAAAAATTCTGCTCCTTGAGTGCGGTCGAGATAATGCCAGCCCGCATCTTACCGTCCTTCGGATCGTTGACATCGATCACGCTTGCATGACCCGAGCGGGGAACGTCGATGTAAATGAAATCGTCGCCTGTTAAAGCGTCAACGTTGTCTTCGGGTGGAACAAGATCATCAACATTTCCTAGCAGTTGGATCACGCACGCGCCGCCGGGCTCTGCTACAGGAACGCAGCGGGTTCCCTTGCTGGAGGAGAAACGGCTGGTCCTACGAAGCTCGAGCCACTGCAGCCGAAGTTGAGTAATGAAAGGTGCTCCACGACGCGCAGAGAAAACGATCGGCGGAGCCCCGAAGATATCCATTACTGTGCCCACCCAGGTGCCCAAAGTCATCTTGGCCACACGATCTAGGCTCATGTGGTGGGAAATTGACCATCCGCGATTGAGGCCTGCCAACAAGACTAGGCGGCTCACACGATTTGCCCACGGCCGTGCCGTCTCACTGGTCGCCACGCGGCGAGCTTTTAGACTTGCATTAAGCTCGGGCTCGAAGGGCGCGGCGGCACGCTCGCCTGATGCAACGACATAAACCTTTCGAGCGTACAGCGCCCCAATGCTATGGCCTATCAAGATAATGCTCTCGTATGCTTGCCCATTGGCAGCTTTGGCCGACCATGCTTCATCGATTTCGCCGATCGCTTCGGCTACGGCATCCGCGGGGTTGGTTGTTGAGAACATGCCGAAAGGCAGGGCCAGACGCAGAACGTCGCTGCGCTCGAACCGATCGCCATCCCGACGCAGATGATCAAGCAGTGGCTTGAGACTTTCCGGCCCGCTATCAAAGGCATGGAACATCACCACCAACTCTCGCGAATTCCGACGGGTGTCCATTTCAACTGAGGATTTGACCTGTGCTACGCACGGTGCACACACGATCCAAAGGCCTAAAACAATCGCTGAAAATCTCATCCTGAACATCCATAACTCGATACTGAAGAATTCATCCTCGTCTGGCGCCCAAAACAATCGCACCCACCTTTGTATGACACGGACCCAAGCACGGCTATCTCCTAAGATGAACGAAACTGGCAGCCGACCGGCCCACACACGGTGCCGCGAGGTCGGTCATTGGTCATCCAAGTGATATCCCTGTTGCTTCCGTTTCCTAGCGTTCTACCGTGAAGCGCGCAGGCCGTTCAGCAGCTTCGTTCTAGAACCTGACGTGGCAACGGACGCCGGTTGCGCGGCTAATCATCAGTCTGCGACCCTGTTAGGAGAAAGAAGGTCAGCGCTAACAGCTGCAGCATCGCAAGCGTCAGCAGGGCCGCTCCATATGCCTCAGGTTGATTTTGGCCAAACACATCACGCGACCAGAAGCTAATGATCGCACCAACCATACCCTGCAAGACGAAAGCAGCACCGATATGCAGGAGGTTGAGAGCCGAGTTAGCACGTCCGATCGCATTCGGAAAAAAGTCTGCGATCAGACCGTAGCTTAGGACTGTTGCTGCACCCGTAGCCGCCACGACTCCCCACAATGCCGCACTTGGTAACGGCATCCGGAAGGCCAAAGCCGCCTCTGCAGCGATAAGGCAAACCACCGTTACCGAAAGTATGGCTGCCAGACCAATACCCTTCCTTCGTAGCCGCTCAGCAACGGTGCCGAAGACAAGTGCGCCGACGCACAGTGCGATGGCCATAAAAAACAGGTGTTGGACGACCTCGTCACGCGGCAATTGAGCGACATCGGCAAGCCATGGCGCCGCCCAAAGGCCCTGCAGCGCCCACGCGGAGCCGATGCAGAGCGCAGACAAGGGAGCCAGACGCCAGAACCGCTTGTCGCCATAGATCGCGCGGAAGCTCGGTGGCGGCGCGAGAGCCGCTGGACGCGTTGGCCGGCAGGGTTCGACCACGACCAAGAAGGTCAGCATGGCGGTAAGAGCTGTAGCCACTGCCAGCACCATAAACAGCGTGCGCCAGTCACTGTACTCCAGAACCCAATTTGCGGGCGCGGTTGCGGAGATCGCACCGAGGGCGCCGATGGCAACGAAGGCGCCGTTGACGAGAGGTAGGCGCTCTCTCGGCCAGCAATCGAAAATCGCTTTCAATCCAGCAACAAGCGTGCCGGCAACGCCGAGCCCAATCAACGCGCGTCCCAGCAACAGACCCGCAACGCTCGATGCGTATGAGAAGACTGCCGATCCCGCGGCGGCAATCATCAGGAGGCAGGTCTGCACGCGCCGGGCCCCGTACCTGTCAAGCGCCATGCCCACCGGTATCTGAACCGCGGCGAAGCTCAGAAAGTAGATCGCAGTCAGGAGACCTAGGCTGGCGGCTTCGATGCCGAGGTCGGCGACAAGCGGCTCGGCAACGACGGCGTTGATGACGCGGTAAAGATAGGAAAGGTAGTAGCCCGCCGCGAAAGGCAGGAACACGCGCAGTGCCGGCTTCAAGCCGCCGACGAGCGCTGTGTGCGCGCGAGCCTGTTGCATGACGAATGCCACGTTCCTATTCCTTGGGATTGGGGTGTCCGTTGTTGATGTCGTGCGCCAGGCTGTGGCGCGAGAGGCCGCGGCGCTTGAGGTCATTGTCGCTCAAGCCGCGCAGGTGATCGTAGGTGCTGGCCGCTTCCCAACCCTCGCGCCAAGCCTGCAGCCTGGTGCGCAGGCGGCCGACCAAGGCTGCGAGGCGACAACGCGGCGCGTGGGCAGCACTGTGCCCTGTGCCGGTGTCCGGACGTGGCTCTGATTGGTCCTGCATATTACCCTCCGCGGCGTGGCTGTTACACGGAGAAACTTTGTCCAGTGCCGCGCCTTCGCGGAATCGGCCGAACGCTCTAGTCCGGCGAGGACGGCATGTCGCGAGTGCCGGGGTTGAGCCCGGTAGATCGGCTTTTCGCGGGCCGCCGGGTGCATTGCCCGGTGGGCATGCGGCCTAGTACTGACGTACTATTTCAACCCGCGAAGCCCGACACGATGCGAGATCGAATGAAGTTTCTGGTTATCGACGATCACACGTTGATCCGCGATGCCCTGCGCGGTGTGCTCAAGGAGCTGAAAGGCGACAGGGCGGTTATCCTCGAAGCGGCAAATGCCCAGCAAACGATGCGACAACTGGAGGCGCACTCTGACATCGACCTGGTTCTGCTGGACCTTGGCTTGCCGGACCGGGATGGCTTTGAGCTGTTGGAGGAGCTTGGCGAGCGTTATCCGACGCTGTCCGTCGTGGTGCTCTCTGCCCAGCAGGATCGCGACAAGGTGGAGCGGGCGTTGGAAGGCGGCGCGCTCGGATTCATACCCAAGTCGTCGCCGCGAGAGGTGATGCTGAGCGCGTTCAATCTCATCTTCTCGGGCGGACTCTACATTCCGCCGGAGATCCTTGCCCGCAGGCCCAGCGTGGAGCAGCCGGACCCACCTGCAAACGTCGCGCCCAAGGCGCCCGCGACAGCCGCCGAACTCGGCCTGACCGAACGGCAGATGGAGGTTTTGACGCTCATGATGCGCGGCAAGAGCAATAAGGCGATATGCCGGATTCTCAACGTGGCCGAGCCCACGGTGAAAATCCACGTGTCAGCAGTGCTGAAGGCGCTCAAGGTCGCGAACCGCACGGAGGCGGCAATCCTGGCCGCCAGCCTCGGCATCAGCCCTACGGCGAATACCGAGTAGTGCTGGTATCACGCTAGGCCACCAGAATCTATTCTGGCGGTTGCGTGTGCGACAATTGAACGGCCTTGAATTCAAACATCGCGAGCAGGATCACCAACATGCAGATGGCGCACGCGAGTAAGCCGGCAGGTTCGTCGACTCATGCGGTGCCTTGTGCAGGAGCAGTGGACGCTTTGAGCAGACGGTTGAGCGTGGCGCGCAGCGCCATCGGCGATACTGGCTTATGCAGCAGTGGGAAGCCTGCGCTGCTGGCCTCGCGCAAACGCTCGGGCGCAGTATCGCCGGTAATGATCAAGGCGGGGAGAGGGGCACCTACGATGTCGCGTACGCTAGCAATGGCATCGATGCCGGATTGCCCGTCCGCAAGGCGTGAGTCGGAAATGATCACGTCGGGTGGTGCACCATGCCCATCTAGACGCGCGAGGGCGATGGCACCCGAGGCAGCAGTTTCAACCTCGCAGCCCCACCCCTGTAGGATGCCGCGCATGGCGTCGAGGACAAGTATGTCGTCGTCGATCACCAGCACCCGCTTGCCGTGCGCCGGATCGGTGATCAGCGCCGCCAATGGCGGAACCTCGATCTCCCCAAGGGGCTCGGCCGCCAACGGCACGGTCACGGAGAACCGGGAGCCGCGTCCCGGCTGCGATTGCAGCTCGACCCGATGCCCAAGCAAGCGGCAAAGCCGCTCCACGATAGCCAAGCCGAGACCAAGCCCTTCGCGCTGACCCGTCTCGGAGCGCGCCAGCTGGAAAAACTCGCCGAAGATAGTGGTGCGCTGGTCCTCGGGAATCCCCGGGCCGGTGTCGCATACATCAATGCGCAGCATGTTGCCTCGGTGGCGACACCCGACCACGACGCCGCCCCGGTCGGTGTAACGCACCGCATTGGAGATGAGGTTAAGCAGAACGCGCTCGAGCAAAATAGGATCACTCCTTAGCCAGGCCGCGCTGGCCACTACCCGCAGGCTGAGCCCTTTTCTGCGGGCGGCCTCACCGAAGTTAGTCTCGATGCGCTCAAATAGGCGTTGGACCTGGAGCACCGTGGGAATTGGCTCGACGATGCCGGCGTCGAGTTTGGTCATGTCGAGTAGCGACTCGAACAGCTCGTTCATCGACGCCACCGAGGTATCGATGCGGGCGACGAGGCGGCTACGTTCAGTCGGGTTTGGCTCGTCGCGCAGTTGGGCAACAAACAGGTTCAAGGCGTGCAGCGGTTGGCGCAGATCGTGGCTTGCCGAGGCGATAAGGTGCGACTTGTACTTGTTGGCGATCTCCAACTGCCGTGTCTTGTCTTGGATAACTTCATTGTCCCGCGCGACCGCCTCCTCCGCCCGCTCTGCAGATCGAAGGGCGTAGTAAACTGTAGCCATCAAAGCTAGGAGCGTTGCAGCCGCCGTTGGAACAAACGCACCCCAAAATAGCTTGCTAGGGCTTAGCACTCCGGTGCTGTGGGGCACTTGAGCCTCCAGGACGATGACCAGCATAACCGCCAGAAGGCCAAATAGAGCCACGAGCAGGATTCGATCGGTTCCAAGCAGCGCGAAGGCAAGTCCAGCAGCCGTCCAATAGAACAGCGAAGCGCCGACACCAGTGCCCGTGACGTTTGCAACTATATAGACGTGACCGTAGCTGCAAATGAGCAATGCTACTGCGGCCAGGAGCGGTGCGCGTCGACCCAACAGCGCAATACACACGTAGGCTAGTACGCCGGCAACGTGCACTTTCAACGTGGGATTTGAGTTGAGAAATGCGCCCGTGGCCATGACTGTCATTGCGGCGGCGGTAATCCACGATGCGAGCGCAATAACCCGTGCGCGCCGTGCATCCTTTTCGGGGATCGGTGCTGGTGCCATGGTGAACTCTTTCGGGAAGGGCCCGTTGAGGGAGCTTAGCCCCCAAGCCCCAGGGCGCCAAACCACAGTTCGCGCAGCACTTGGTGGGTAGCGCTCTCCCGGTCAGAATTGATCATTATACAGTTGCGGTAATTGCAAGCCGCTCACTCTTTAAACCTGGCGCAATGCAGGGCGCATCAGTCGTAGCTTTGGATCGACCGCGCGGCGTCGGGGTGCCGTCACCGGGCACCGATGGCACTGGCGCCACTGATCAACCGCTGGGTACCGGAGGCGAGCAGCGACGTTCTTCGGCAGCGTGCGCGGGAAGTGCAAAAGCCTTAGCGCGGACCTGATGACGCCCAGCTTCGCGGTGCACGGGCGCTCAGCTCTGGCGCTCGATCTTCATGCGCTTATCTACGACGCTTCAGAAATCAGGCTGCCTCGATCGTAGCACTCTAACCACCCTGAAGCCCTGAACGCTGCTGCGATTGTGAGGTTCGTTCCAGTAGCGGTACGCGGCGCGCAGATAGTCGGGGCTGTAGTTCCATGCGCCACCGCGCACAGCGCGCCAACGGCAATCGCCGCCCGATCTTGTGCTGCCATCGCTCGGAGCGTTTTCATTGCTCTCGCTCCAGCACTCGTCTGTCCAGTCCCACACATTTCCGTGCACGTTGAAGAGCCCCCATGGGTTGGGGCTGAAGCTATCGACGCCGATGGTATGCTGCCGGCGCGCGCCCTTGGCGCCCCCGGCGTAGGCGTGCTCGCCGTTGTAGTTGGCCTGGTCGGTGGAGATGGAAGATCCCCACCAGAACGGCGTGGTCGTTCCCGCACGGCTGACGTACTCGCGCTCAGCTTCCGTGGGAAGGCGATAGGTGTTTCCAGTTTGGGCTGTCAGCCAGGCCGCGTACGCTTTGGCATCGTAGACATCGACGCACACCACAGGATGGCGTTCATTCTGGTGAAAGCCAGGTGATCGCCAGGATCGGTCCGAACGTTCTTCCCAAGTGACGCCGGTCCAGAAATAGCAGCCTTCCCTGGCCTTGTGGCCAGTCGCGCTGACAAATGCAGCGAACTCTCCCCGAGTGATGGCAAAGCTTCCGATCGCAAACGGTTTGGCGAATGTTACGCGAACCTGACGCTCCCGCTGCGGCTGCCGCTCAGGCTCGGCCGCAGGCGAGCCCATGGTGAAACTGCCGGCGGGCACGATCACCATCGCCGGACAATTCGGGCAGTCTTTGAACTGTACGCCCGCGCCCGGCTGCAGGCAGCGCGTGCCGGCCGTACCAACGTCCACCTCGATCCCGCAGTGTTGAGCCGAGGCGGAAGCAAGCGAAACCACAATTGCCCCAACTGCCGCGCTCATAACCAAGCATTTCTGCCATGCGAGCCTTGGGCTTCGGTTGATGTGCGCAGCATTGTCATCACATGGATTGTGGAGATGAGCTTTTCGATAAGTTCTTTCTGCCTGCAGCATCAGCACACCATGTTGGTCTGCAGCATCGTCAGATGCAGGATCGTCGCGCAAACGTCGACGCAGAAACGACGGGAGCCGCACCAATGGTATCGAAGCCCAATCGCTTCTCGTCTCGACTGCTATGTCAAAATGTTACCTTGACGGAATCAGCACTCCTTGTGGCGGCACCATGAAATACGACCTCAACATTGTTGCCGTCGGGGTCGAGAAGAAAGGCAGCGTAGTAACCGGGATGGTAATTTCTCTCACCAGGAGGACCATTGTCAGCGCCTCCGTACTGAAGGCCAACGGTGTAGAATCGTTCAACCGTTGCACGATCAGTTGCCTGAAAGGCCAAGTGGTGACGCCCAGTAAGCTTACCTTGGGCAGCCTTGCTCTGAGGACTACAAACGAAAAGCTCATCAGCCCAGAAGTAATCGGTCGCCTCCCCACCAAGTGGAATACTGAGGACCTTCAATATAGCCTCATAAAACCGACGACTGACCTCGATGTCAGCCACAACGAGCTGAATGTGATCAATTAGACGACCGCGATGAAGTTCTTGGGTCTCCATGACACAGCTCCTTCGTGATGACGCGCAGCGTCAACCCTAGTCAGGGGTATACGTTCCACAGGCTGGCTGGACTGCTTCGCTGGATAGCGGCATGTCCGTTTGTGGCACCGATTGCCCGTTCGCGGCGGCGCAGCGATTTCGTCCGATAGCTGAGGTACTTCTACCGTGCCCGCGCGGCGGGCCGAACGCGGAAACCTGGCCCAAAGTGGGCATCGCTTCCGCGACGCGCAGGAACACTACCGTTCCGGTTTCGGCTTCCACTCACGCGCCAGCTTCTGCGCTTCGACGATCTGTGCCGGGGTCATTCTCGGCGCGATGCGATTTCGATTGCCGATCGCATCTTTGTCACCTCGCGCAGCCGCCACACTGAGCCACGCGTATGCTTGAACATTGTCTTGCGGCACGCCCAGTCCCGTAGCGTAGCTGAGGGCAAGATAGACCTGCCCTCCAATATGACCTTGGTCCGCAGCGCGGCGAAACCACTTCGCAGCCTCGGCCTGGTTCTTGGGCACCGCTACGCCGGCGAAGTGCAGGGCTCCGACGCTGAACTGCGCACCAGCGTTACCGCGCTCGGCGGCAAGGTGATACCACTTCAATGCTTCGGCTTTGTTCTGAGGCACCCCTTTGCCGACATCGTACAAGCTCCCTAGGTTGAACTGGGCGAAGGTGTGGCCTTGATCGGCTGCGAGGCGCCACCATTTTGCAGCCTCAGCGTAGTTTTGCGGCACACCTTGGCCGCCGTCGTACATGAACCCGAGTGCGTACTGCGCCTCGGCATTGGCTTGCTCGGCGAGCGGACGGAACAGCCGTAGCGCGGTCGCATAGTCCTTTCTGTCATGCGCCGCCTGCGCATCCTCAAGCGGCCCCGCAACAGCGCCTCCCGTCATCGACAGCGGCGAAGCGAGCGCGAGAAGGACCAAAAGGATTCTGACGTTCGGCATGGCAACCTCAATCGGCGGCGCGCGGCACGCGCCGCCGTTCACGACGATGGTGATTGCTTTGTAGCGGGCTGACCGCAAGGGGGCGCCGCCGACGGCCTTCTTGCAGGCACAAACGAATAACTTCCATTGCGAATTACCCGTATCCTGCCTTTGCAAGCGTGTCACCTATCAAGCAGTGTCCGACCTTTCCCCAACCTCCGCGCGGGAGCACTTGGCAGCAAATCGCAGCCAACGCACGGTTGCGAATCAGAACGGCGGCGCCGAGGGAGGGTGACGATGGGCAGCTGGGGCTCGGGACTGTTTCAGGACGACACGGCATGCGATGTGCGCGATACCTATCGTGAACTCGTCTCCCTCGACCTCGATCCTAATGTTGTCAACGCAGAAATTGATCGCCTGTTTGGGCAGAGCGAGGGGATCGACGCCTCGACCTCGTGCATTGCGCTTGCGGTCACCAAGCACAAGATGGGGCGCCTCGACGCTGCGACCAGAGATCAAGCGTTGGATCTGATCAAAAGCGGGCGCGCACTATCTGAATGGACCGAGCTTGCTGACAACGACAAGGTCTTAATCAAAGCGCGGCGCACTGCGTTGGAAAAGGCAAGCGCAGTGTTGCGCTCACCGCAGGCCACAGCCAAACGCCTGCGGCCCACTGCAGATCTGAAAAAGCGCATCGATCGCCAGTACAGCGCCTATCCGTGGCGCAAGCACTGCGTCTATGCCTATCAGACGGGGGCGGGACGGGTGTTCGCGTTTACGGCCGTCGCGGTGCGTGTGGTGGAGCTCAACCGTCACTACCGGACGACGCCAACCGGTTACGAGCTGCTGCCGACGATCGAGCTTCCCGGGGTTACACTGCTGCGCCTAGACTACCGTGACAAGGTACCCCCGGGCCGAACCGCCGCACGCAAGCTCAAACCCTACGTGCGAAAGGGATCAGCCACTGAGAGGAAGGAGATTCGACAGCACGTCGAGAAAACAGCCGCCATGTGGGCGGAGAGTGCCGCGAAATCTCTTGAGGCGCTCATTCAGCAAAGTCCGGGCTTTTTTGTCGACAAGTCGCCCGCAGAGCAGCGGAAATTTCACAAGAGATATACCGAGACCTGCTCTGAAGAGCTCGCACGGCTCAGTGACCGAGAGCAGGCTGTCGAGCGGCATTTTCATGAACGCTACTCGATGGAGCCAACGGACCCGGTGCCGGTTGAACGCCTCGCGGATCTCGGAGTCGACGTCGAAGTCGAGAGCGATTTAGAACACATACTGGTCGACTGGGACACGCTCGAAAAGGCCCTCAAGTAGCTATACTGCGGCTAGAAAGTGCAGCTGCCGAGACTTGGGTTCCGGTCGGCCTGCGCGGTCTCCGCTCTGCTCTGACTGTCGGCTAACCTGCCAAGGACCAGACGAACTTCACGCACGCCGCCGCCGAGCCGTCGACGTCAGCATATGGCACTAACCTGACATCCACTCCCACGGACCATGACGTCTGTTGTTGCGGCCAAACCAGACGTGGCTCGTGAGCGGTTCCAAGGTCCGCTTGTGACCCAAAGCAGACGTTGCGGCGACGCCGTGCGATGGATGCATCAGCTTGTCGCCCGCAACGATTTCCCAGAAGCAAACCACACCAGGCCCGACACATCGAGCTCAGCACGGTTTCACTTCTGGGCGCGACCTGTCCGGCCGCAAGTCTAGAAAAGCGCGTCCGCCTTGTAGATCTGCTTGGCGTTGTCTGGCGTCACCACCTGCACCGGTGGGGTGGAGTCTTGTTGCGCGGGCTTTTTGCCGGCCAGTAGGTCCATCATTGTCTTGAAGCCGGCCTTGGCGATCGCGTCGGCAGAGTTGACGCCGGTGGCCACGAAGTTGGTGCCCTTCATGATCTGCTCGATGGCCGCCTTCTGGCCGTCGAAGCCGAAGATCTGAATCTCACCAGTGCGCTTTGCGTCGGCGATGGCCTTCTGCGCACCGAGGCACATCACGTCGCCTTCGCAGAACACCGCGTTGATGTCCTTGTGCTTGGCGAGCATGTCCTCCATCACGCGGATGCCGCCGTCCTCGGTCCATTTGCCGAACTCGGGGGCGAACGTGACCTTGATGGCCGTATCCTTGACCTTTGACAGCACACCGTCGCGACGTGCGTTGCCGGTCGAGTTGTCCTCCGGACCGCCGCGGATCATCAGCAGGTTCCCCTTGCCGCCCATGCGCTTGGCGATCACCTCGCCCACCCCGGCTGCGGTGTTGAAGTTATCCACGCCGATCCATGCGTCGTACTCACCGCCCTTCAGCTTGCGGTTCACCAGAACCAGCGGCTTGCCGGCCTTCTTGATAGCGGCCATGCCGCCCGGCAGCGCCTCGAGTGGGCTGATGTTCATGATCAGGCCGTCGACGCCCTTTGCCAACAGATCCTCGATGTCGGAGTTGACCTTGGCGACGTCACTGTTGCCGTCGGCGACGAAGGTTTTCACGTTAGCCGCGCGGCCTTCGGCCTCTAGAGCGCGTACCATGGCGATGAAGTACGGTGCCTTCATCTGCAAGGTGACGATGCCGATGCGGGTTTCCTTCTGCGCCGTAGCGGGCGGCGATGCGAAGGCGAGCAGCCCGCAGATGCCGGCGATGGTTGCTATCAGCCTTTTCATTCTCTTTCTCCTCCCATGGGTTGGATAAACGTCACTTCGTCTCCCTTTTTGTCGCGACGAGCAGGACGGCGAGGATGATCACCGCGCCCTTCACGATGTCCTGGTAGAAGGATTTCACGCCCACCAGGTTAAGTAGATTGTTGATCACGCCGAGCGTGAACACGCCAAACAGCGTACCGCCAACGCTGCCGGCGCCGCCGCCAAGCGCCGCGCCGCCGATCACGCAGGCTGCGATTGCATCGAGCTCGTACGCGATGCCGAGGCTCGGTTGCGCAATACCAAGGCGCGACACGAGGATCGCGCCCGAGAGCGCCGACAATGCACCCGAGAGCATGTAAGCGATCACTACGGTACGTTGCACGTCGACGCCGGCAAGCCGCACCGTCTCCTCGTTGCCGCCGATCGCGACCGTGGCGCGGCCGGCCGGCGTGCGGTTGAGGTAGCACCACACAAGCCCGTAGCAGGCGAGCATGATGATCATGCTGAGCGGCACCACGCCGACAAGGGTGGCGCCGAGGTCGCGGAAGCCCGCATGCAGCGGTGAGATAGGCACCTCTGTGTAGAGGTAGACAACACCGCGCACGATCCCCATCGTCGCCAGCGTCACAATGAAGGATTGCAGCTTGAAGTGCGCAACGATGATGCCGTTCAACAGGCCGGCAATGGCACCGGCACCGATGGCGACAGCCAGTGCGGGTCCAAGGCCGAGCTGGTCGGCGATTCCTGCGAACAGCACGCCGCCGAGCGCCACCACCGAGCCTACGCTGAGGTCGATGCCTCCGGTGAGGATCACCAGCAGCATGCCGAGGCTGATCAGGCCGTTCGCAACCACCTGGCGCATCAGGTTGCTCATGTTGCGCTCGGTGAAGAAGGCTTCGGCGAACCAGGTCCCCGCCAGCAACAAGGCGAGGAAGCCGGCGATCAAGGCAAGGTCGAGCGCTCGGAGGCGCGGCTCGCCGCCGGCGTACCACCAGCCTCCCACGCGCGACCCGAGGCCCTTAGACTGCATGCGATGCCTCCGCCCCGCCTGCCGCGCAGGCCAAGATCTTTTCCTCGGTCGCGTCCGCGCGCGTGAACTCACCAGCGAAGCAGCCTTCGCGCATGACCAGAGTGCGATCGCACATACCGAGAATTTCCGGCAGCTCCGAAGAGATCAGCAGAATGCCCATGCCGCCCGCCGCCAGATCGGCGATCGTGGCGTAGATCTCCTTCTTCGCCCCCACGTCGACACCGCGTGTGGGCTCATCGAGCAGGAGTATGCGCGCCTCGGTCAGCAGCCATTTGGCGAGCACCACTTTCTGCTGGTTGCCACCGCTCAGCTTGCCAGCCAGCCGCTCGATATCCACTGGGCGCACATCGAGATCGCGCACCTTCGCCTCCACCAGCTCGCTCTGCCGGCGTCGATTAAGCACGCCCCACCGGCTCATGGCCCGGAAGCTCGCGAGGCTCGCGTTGTCGCGGATCGACAGCCCTAGCACCAGGCCGTCGCCGATCCGGTCCTCGGTGAGCATGGCTATCCCAGCGCGCAGCGCATCGCGCGGCGAGCGCGGGCGTAGTGCCCGGCCCATCACGTGGATCTCGCCCGTGTCCGGCCTGTCGGCGCCGAACACGCAGCGCGCGACCTCGGTGCGGCCGCTGCCGACGAGGCCATAAAGGCCCACGATCTCGCCTTCCGCAACAGAGAGGGAGGCATTACTGAACGCACCGGCACGGCCAAGACCGCGCAGCGACAGCAGCTCGCGCCCGAGCTTCGGCGTCCGACGCGGAAAGATGTCCTGCAGCGGGCGGCCGACCATCAAGCGGATCAACTCGTCGCGTCCGGTGCTGCGCGGATCGACGGTGGCTACATAGGCTCCGTCCTTGAGCACAGTGACCCGGTCGGCGATCGCGTACAGCTCGTCGAGGCGATGCGAGATATAGAAAACGAGCACGCCCTCGTCACGCAGACGCCGGATCAGCGCGAACAACTTCGTCAGGTCCTCCTGCGCGAGCACCGCAGAGGGCTCATCCATAATGAGAATGCGCGGCTTCACAGCCACAGCCTTGGCGATCTCCACCACCTGGCGCTGCGCTGCGCTGAGGCGGGCCACGCGTTGACGTACATCGATGCCCTGAAAGCCGATGTCTTCGAGGATCTGCTGCACGCGGTCGTTCGCTGCCCCCCAGTCGATCCACCAGCCGGAGCGGCCTGCCGGCATCCCGCCCAGCAGCACGTTCTCCGTTACACTGAGGTTGGGAACCAGGTTGGCGTGCTGTGCCACCATGCGGATGCCGAGCTGTTGGCCGCGCACTGGGCTCGTGATCGCGTGCGGCTCGCCGCCGAGACGGATTTCGCCGGCATCGCTCTGCACCGCGCCGGTGAGAATGCGCGACAGCGTGCTCTTGCCAGCGCCGTTCTCACCGACGATGGCGTGCACCTCACCACCCTCTGCACTCAGGTCGACCGAGCACAGCGCTTGCGTGCCGCCGAAACGCTTGCTGATGCCGCTCATTTGCAGAAGCGGGGTCACGTCGGGAACACCCCGCTCATCAGCAACGTCTTCTGCTCCGTCATATCAAGCAGCGTCTCGTGCAGGCCCTCGCGCGCGTTGCCGCTCATCTTGGTGCCGCCAAACGGCAGGTTTTCGAGCCGGATGGCGGTGCTGTGATTGGTCACGACGGTGCCCACGTCCAACGTGTGGAACGCTTGCATTACGCGATTTAGATCGCGCGTAAACAAGGCTGCCTGCAGCCCATAGGGGCCGAGGTTGGCATCGGACAGCGCCTGCTCGAAGTCCTCGAACGGAACCAGCGGCAACACCGGGCCGAACACCTCTTCCTGCAGCGCCGGGCTGTCCGCCGGAAGGCCGGTCAGCACGGTCGGCTCGAAGAACGCGCCGCGCCGGCCGCCGCCCGCAGCCACGGTTGCACCATCGGCCACAGCGCGCGAAACCTGCGCTTCGACCCTCACCGCCGCCTGCTCGCTGATGAGCGGGCCGACATCGGTCGCTTCGTCCACGGGATTGCCGACGCGTAATGCGCGCGTCCTCTCGAGCAGCGCGGCCAGCAGCGGCTCGTACACCTTGCGATCCACCAGCACGCGCTTCACCGCGCAACAAATCTGTCCGTTGCCACTGGTGAAGCGGCCGGCAATCAGCGCCGCCGCCGTCTCCTCGACGTCGGCATCCTCGCACACGATGGTGGCGTCGTTGCCGCCGAGCTCCAGATGCACCTTCTTCAGCGAATCAGCTGCATCGCGCAGGATCTGCCGGCCCGCTTCTGTCGAGCCAGTCATCGACACCATGTGCACGCCGCGGGCGCGCACCAGCGCCGCGCCGACAACCCCGCCAAGGCCCGTGATCACCTGATGCGCGCTACGCGGCAGGCCTGCCGCCTCGAACAAGGCCGCGATCCTGCCAATGGTGAGGGGGCACTCTTCCGGCGGCTTGGTGATAACCGCGTTGCCGGCAGCAAGCCCGGCCGCAATCTTGTGTGCCCAGAGTTCCGCCGGATAGTTGAACGGTATGATGGCGGCGATCACCCCCCGCGGCTGGCGCAAGGTGACGGCCAGCGAGCCGGCCTGCCCCGGCACCGAATCGAGCGGTGTGGCGCGTCCTAGCACGCGCTTGGCCTCCTCCGCATAACCTCGGAAGATGCGGATCGCCGCGTCCAGTTCACTCCGTACCTCGCGCAGCGTCTTGCCGTTCTCGCGGGCGAGCAGCTGGCTGAGCGCCGCGTGCTCGGCCTGCACCGCGTCGGCGGCGCGCTGGATCACCTCCGCGCGCTGATACGACGGCATCGCCGCCATCGCGCGGCGGCCGCGCTGGGCGGCCTCAACGGCCCTGTCCACGTCACGCGGACCGCCATGCGGCACGGTCTCGATCAGTGCGCCCGTCGCCTTATCGCGAATCTCGTCGACACGGCCGTCCGCCGCATCGACCCATTCCCCATCGATCAGCATCCGCATGTGGCGTCCCTCGTACACAAATAAAACAACATATGAACTAATAGTGCAACGTTGCTTTTTCACTGCAATTTGCATACAAATATTGTTCGATGCAGACCCACCGCGAATCCATCGATCCGAATAAGAGCGCCACCGCGCTGCGCGCGCTGAGAGTGCTGGAAGCGCTGGCACAATCGCGCCACGCGCTGTCTGCTTCCGAGGTGGCCGGCATCATCGGCGTCGAGCGCAGCACGGCTTATCGCATGCTCATGACGCTTATGGAGGCCGGCTACGTGATGCGTGACGAGCGCCAGCGCGCCTATCGACTAGGCTTCAAGGTTCTTACGCTCAGCCGCGCGCTGCTGAACGGCAACGAGAAAATGGAGCTGGTGGCGGATTGCCTGCGCGAAGTATCCGCGCAGACCGGCGAGACCGCGCATTATTCGGTGCTGGAGCGAGATTGCTCCGTGCTGGTGCTGCGCTCGCTAGGCACCCAGCTCGTGACGATCGACTTCCAGGTCGGTGATCGCGGGCCGCTGCATTGCACGTCGATCGGAAAGGTGCTGCTTGCCTACCAGGATCCGGCTGCGGTCGAGACCGCGATCCTCCGCGGTCTGCCACGCCACGCGCGCAACACCATCACCGACCCGGCGCGCTTCCGCGCCGAGCTACGCAAGGTGCGCGCGCAGGGCTACGCGTACGATGACATGGAGTTCGCGGACGATATGCGATGCGTGGCAGTCCCGGTGTTCGAGAAAGATGGTCATGTGGCCGGCGGCATCAGCTTGTCCGGCCCTGCCTCACGCTACAGCCGGCAGAAGTTGCGGGAGTTGCGTGACTGCGCGACGGACGCTGCTCGTGAGCTATCCCTTAAGCTCGGAGGCATGGAGCCTGTCGAAAACGCAATGTCACGCCCGCACGCGCAGCGTGTTCGGCGTTAAAAGAACTCGCCCATGGGACTAGATTGGTAACGAACGACGCACCCAACGTCCCATTGCTTGCGAAGATCCGATTGCTAGGTTCCGTTACTTTGGCTGCAACTGGCACCATTTGCCCGTTGCGGTGCGGCCCTTGGCCCGTCTGCTATTGGGGCTATTTCAGACGTTCAGTCGCGGGCTCGGCACCAGTCTATCGCAACCCGCATCTGCCGACTGGCGCGCTCGCGACGGCACTTCCCAACTCAGCGAGGACGTTCCTTGGGCGCGTCGCAACCCCATCGGTCTGCCAATCAGCCCGCAAGTGTTCCTAAAATTACGGCTAAGTATCGGTCGGAGCGGGGAGATTCGAACTCCCTATCCTTTGCTCCCGAAGCAGGTGTCCCCGCTAGTCCAATGTCACCGAAAAGAGCTTCGCGAGCTGCAAATCAAGATGGTTGCAAGTCCCCGCGACCAAGTCTTTTGTACCGGCTTTCGAAGTTCTCCTCCCGCAACCACTTGTACCGAACATTCGAACGGTCGGTATCACTGCTGTCGGGCAAGATCACAGAGTTGGTTGGCAAGATGTAGGTTGGCAGGATCGAGCTCCAACTCCCCTGCTCGTATCCGCCGCGTTATCTCTACGATCGCTGTATTGGCGGGGGTCTGACGGCCCAGACGCCGGGCCTCGGCCACCACGTGTCCATTGATGCTGTCGACCTCGCTATAGCGACCCTTGAGATGGTCTTGCAGTACGCAGTCGCGCGCCGTGGTACCGATGTCTCGCGCGACTTTGTCGAGCAGCTTTTCCAGAAGTTGGTTCGTGCCCGTCACCTCTTCCCTACTTAACCCGAAAATCGGCTCTACGCGGTGCCCAAGCACCTGTCCGATAGCGAGTGCTTCGGCACCTATCCTGACCATAAGTTCACGCGCACCCGGAGTATTGACCGCCTCGTAGATCGTCTTCCCTGTCATCGCCGCAGGTCCAAGACACATCGTGTTGGTGACGAGCTTCATCCATTTTGCGGACAGCACGTCAGGCGTGATCGATACCCGACCGACGTCTCGCAGTAACGATTCAACCTCTGTCTCACGGCCTTGCGTGGACGGGTCCAGGCTTCCCAAGCCGAACCAAGTGCGGGAGGGGGGCGTATTGCGCTTGACAAGGCCAGGCGTGAAAATTTCAGAGGACAGCTCGACAACGCACCCGATAGTACGCGAAGGCCCTACCACCGCAGCAATGTCGTCGACCGTCATCCCATTCTGAACGCCGACAAGCAGGCCGGTCTCGGCGAGCTTGGGCTTGATAAGCTCGCTGAACCAGCGCGCATCGTAGGCCTTCGAACACAAGAGGACGATGTCAAAGGTGCCGTGCATCGCGCTCACATCGCAGACGTGATATGCGTCGACTTCGACCTCGACGTTCTCTTCGGGCATCTCGATGCGCAGGCCCCGCGCGCGCATGGCCTCCACGTGTTCAGGCCACTGGTCGATGAGCGCCACTGCGTGGCCGGCGCGCACAAGGTCCGCTGCAATGCAGCTGCCGTTTGCCCCCGTCGCAAGAACTGCCGCCCTCATTGCGTAGCGCTCCCCAAGGTCGATGGATCCGCTGCGATCTTGACTTAGAAAAGCAGCCTTGCGCCACTGAATTTTGAATCAAGATTCATTGACACTGAATTTCCGCCGTGGTTCGCTTGCCGAAGAACCAAGAAAGTGCCGCAGGGATCGCGGCGCCGGCCGACATGACGGAGGAAACCATGGACTTGGCTGTTCGCGGACGGCGTGTAGCCTGCTCTTTGGCAGTGAGTACCGGCGTATTGCTTTCAGCTACGGTGGTGCTCGCCTTGCTTGGCAAGCCCGCGCAAGCTGCCGACGTTACGTGGACATTTGCGCATACCACCCCGGTCAAAGGCTCTACGTTCGACCGCTACGCGACAACTGTGGTTCCTGAACGGATCAGCAAGGCGACGAACGGGCGCCTACAGATCAATGTGGTGCAGGGCATTGTCGCACCTCAGGATCTACTCAAATCCATCAGAGCCGGACGGGTGCAATCGGGTTCTCTCATCATCGCTTACGCCGCCGCGAACTACCCGCGCTGGATCGTTTTGGGTCTTCCCGGTCTGCTCAAAAATGAAACCAACTACGTCCCCGCCGTTGAGAAAGTCATCCTTCCGGTGATTCAGAAGGAAGCCGGTGAGTCCTGGGCGGCCGTACCGGTCGCTGTTGGAGCATTTACAGGAGTAGGTGTGTTTTCCTCCAAGCCTCTGGAGACTGTTGATCAGTTTGTCGGGCTCAAGGTGCGCACGGCTTCGCCTGAGCAGGCACAATTGATGCAGGCGGCGCGCGGTGCGGCTGTCAGCATGCCCTTCGGCGAGGTTTACACCTCCATGCAGCGCGGGCTGGTCGCGGCCTTTACCGGGTCCGGCAATTCCGTCGTTGACTCAAAGATGCACGAGATCGTGGGCCACGCATCGAAATGGCCGATCGGCCTCAATATCTGGGGCTTTTTCGCCGGCGCCGATGCGCTTGCCAAGCTGCCCGATGACTTGCGCAAGATAGTCGAGACTGAATTCGCAGCCATTCACAAGGACGCGCTGCATGAGGGTCTCGTGGACGCCGACAAGGGCTGGAAGCGCGCAACTGACGCCGGCGTCAAGCTCCACGAGTTGCAGCCGGCTGAAGTCACAAAAATGATTGCGCTGGCGCGTGACAACGTCTGGCCGAACTGGCTGCAGCGAGCGGGGGCGGACGGCGATCGCTTGCTCAAGGATATTCAAGCTCTCGACAAGTAGGAGAGGACACAAAAGGGCAGACCGCGCTAACGGGGGGGCATCCATGTCTCATGAGACCGATGGCGGCTTTAGCCATCTGGAAGAGTCAGCGACACGTGATCCCGGCTTACTGGGTGTCTTGACGTGGGCGACGGGGCGGTTTTGCGACTGCATCGTCCTACTGCTCGTGGCTTTGTTCGGTTACGAGCTTGTCGCGCGTAATTTGTTCAATGCGCCGACTGGCTTCGCGGACCAACTCGCAGCCTACATGCTGCCCGCGATCAGCTTCCTCGCCCTCGCGCGCTCGCTTCGGAGCGGCTCCCACGTCTCCGTCGACGTGTTGACCGAAAGGATCGGCCCGTCCTCACGGCTGATTATGCAGCGCACATGCCTGGCGCTTGAGGTGCTCGTTTGCGTAGCGCTCGCAGTGCTGAGTACACACACGGTAATCGAAGCTTACCAGGACAACCTGCGCGAGATGATCGGCCAGTGGGTGGTGCAGGAGTACCTTCCACTCATGGTCATCCCGATCGGACTGACCTTGGCCGCGTGGCAGTGCGCGAGCGCTCTCCGCCAAAATCTGCAGGCACAACGGCCCGTTCAAACCAGCGACGATGAGGTCAGGTCAGCATGATGCTCACACTCATTGTCGTGCTGGTGGCGACGCTGGCTGTTCTCCTGCTTGGCCTCAGAGTTGGCATAGCCATCGCGCTTGTAGGCGTTCTTTGCACGATTTTCATGCTGTCGCCGCCACAGCCCGGCGTCGTCGGCGAGCTGCTCTGGAACGCCACCAAGAGCTACTACCTTACCAGCCTCCCTCTATTCGTATTCATGGCAGAGATGCTTCTAATCGGAGGCGTCGCGGACCGCGCCTACCGCGCTGCCGTGAACTGGCTTGGCCATGTACCGGGTGGCGCAGCGCATTCGACGGTCGCAGCGAGCGTCGGGTTTGCCGCCATGTGCGGTTCGAGCGTGGCAAGTGCTGCTGCTCTCGGAACGATGATCGGTCCGCAACTGACGAAGCACGGCTACAGCCCGCGGCTGGTGTTCGGCACCTTGGCTGCGGGAGGAACGCTCGGCATCCTCATTCCGCCAAGCCTTGCACTCATCCTCTACGGCGCGCTGACTGGTGAATCGATCGGCCACCTGTTCATGGCGGGCGTCATCCCGGGGTTTGTGGTTGCAGTCTTGTTCTCTATCACCATCGTGATTTGGTCGCTGTTAAGGCCTGGCGATGCGCCACGCATGCCCAAGGTGCCACTCGGACAAAAGCTCATGAGCCTCGTGGCGTTGCTGCCGGCGCTCGGTGTGATCGGCACGGTGCTTGGCGGCATATATTCCGGGTTCTTTTCGCCCACGGAGTCGGCGGGCTTTGGAAGTTGCCTGGCCGTCCTGATTGCGCTCGCAAGCCGCAAGCTTACCTGGTCCAACCTGATGGGTGCAGCGCGTTCTGCGGTCGAGACCACCACGATGATCATGGTGATCGTCGCGGCAGCCTCGATACTGACTTACGTACTTGGTCTGCTTCGGGTACCCGGATTGCTGTCGGAGGCGATCGCGGCATCGGGTTTGTCACCCAACCTTGTGCTGATAGGCATTGCCGCGCTCTACATTTTCCTTGGGTGCTTCATAGAAAGCATATCCCTGGTTGTCCTCACCGTTCCGATTCTGGTTCCCGCGTTGACGGCCTTGGGGGTCGATCTCATTTGGTTCGGTGTGTTTGTGGTGCTTCTCATCGAGATCGCACTTCTCACGCCGCCTGTTGGACTGAACCTTTATGTTCTAAAGCGGGTGCCGGCGGGGCAGACGCTCGACGACATTATCATCGGGACCATCCCGTTCATCTTTGCGCTCATTGCAGGACTTAGCTTGCTCATGATCTGGCCCGGGCTTGCAACTTGGCTGCCCTCGCGGATGTAGCGTGGGGCCGTCAATGAGCATTGCCTTCACTCCCCTGACATTTCCACGCGGCCCGGCAATGAAGAACCGCTTCATGCTGGCTCCAATGACAAACCAGCAAAGCGCAGAGGATGGCGTCCTCTCGGAGGACGAGCTTTACTGGCTACGGGTGCGCGCTGAAGGGGGATATGCGCATATCGTTACGTGCGCGTCACATGTGCAGGAGAACGGGAAGGGCTTTCCGGGTGAGTTGGGTATCTTTTCTGACCAACACATTGCCGGGTTGACGCGGCTTGCCAGTGCACTTCGGCGTCAAGACTGCCGTTCCAGCGTGCAACTCTACCACGGTGGCCTGCGCGCCATTGTTCCTGGCCGCTTCAGCCCTTCAGGCGACGCCAAAGGCGTCGCGACAATGACGGAACCGCAGATCGATGAGACGATCAACTGCTTCGTGCAGGCGGCAGAGCGCGCACAGCACTCAGGCTTCGATGGAGTTCAGCTACATGCCGCGCATGGCTATCTGATAAGCCAGTTCCTGAGCCCGGAATTCAACCGCAGAAAGGATCGTTGGGGAGGAAGCGTCGAGAACCGCAGTCGCTTTCTTTTTAACATCATCACGGGCATTCGCGACCGCTGCCGTCCAGATTTCCAGCTCGGCGTGCGGTTATCTCCAGAGCGCTTCGGTCAGAGGCTCGACGACGTCATCCAGGTCTCGGAGCGCTTGCTGGATGAGAGCCAGATCGACTACCTCGACCTCTCCCTGTGGGATGTCTTCAAGGAGCCCGAGGATGCGCGCTACCGGGGGCGCACCTTGATGTCCTACTTCGTCGAACTTCCTCGTCGCAGTATTCGCGTAGGATTTGCCGGCAAGATCATCAAGCCACAGGATGTTCAGCATTGCCTGGATAACGGAGCGGACTACGTCGTTCTTGGGAAAGTTGCGGTCCTCTATAAAGACTATCCGCAGCGGATGAGTGCAGATCCGAGCTTTGTGCCGCGTTGGCTGCCTGCCGAAGCCGACTATTTGCGCGCGCAGGGTCTCAGCCAGACCTTCATCTCCTACCTCTCGACCTGGACCAACTTCGTCCTTGACCAGGCGCCGCCGGCCGGAGCGGCGCGCTTTGACATCGCTGAGTACTTGCAGAAGGGCACCAGCGGCCACTAGGGGCGGGTTCGTCGAGGTGGGCCAGTCCCGGCGCGCGCAACCGGATACCCTTGAATTCAGGCATACCCGTCGATGACAACCCTGCGAGAGAGCTTGCGCTATTCTGAATATTGAACCATAATTCTAGTCACGCTATCCAGAGATGGCCAACAAACAACCCGGGTGGAAATGTCTGAAGTGTACTCGATGCGTGATGGCGCAACGCTGTGCGCTAGGTGCGATGGGCGGCGGACATGAAGGCCGCGGTCGTCCGCCGTTGGGGTGAACCCTTCGCAATCGAAAGTCGGCCCGCACCTGAGCCGCGCGCCGGCGAGGCGGTACTCAAGCTACGCGCCGCCGGCGTCGGCCTGACACTGCTCAACATGCGAAGCGGCCGCTTTGGCGGCGAAACTCCCCGCATCATGGGCCACGAAGTCAGCGGCGACATTGTCGCGATCGGCGACGGTGTAGACAATGTGCAGGTCGGCGACCGTTGCACCGTCTATTTCTATCTCGTTTGCGGTCATTGTCGCTGGTGCCGAGGCGGTCGCGAGACGCTATGCGAGAAATTCGGCGGCTACATTGGCGTTCATCGCGATGGAGGCTTCGCTGAGTATGTGTCGCTGCCGGCCGGCAACTTTCTGAGAATACCTGACGGCCTGGACTACGAGGGTGCCGCGGTCGCCGCAGACGCCGTCAACACGAACTGGCATTGCATGCGCGAGCGTGCGTGCATCAATCCGCATGATGAGGTGTTGCTGATTGGCGCCGGTGGCGGACTTGGTGTGCACGGCGTCCAGGTTGCCAAGCTCTTCGGGGCGCGCGTTATTGCGGCCGACGTTTCAGAAGAGAAGCTTGCGCTTGCGCGGCAGTGGGGAGCCGACGAGACCATCAACGTGCGCGCCACAAGCGACGTTGCGGCAGAAGTTAAAAGGCTAACCGGCGGCAAGGGCACCGAAGCAGCCATCGACTACGTTGGCCACGGGAAAACGTTTCAAGCGGCCATCGATTCCCTCGCCGTCGCCGGCCGCGCCGTCATCGTTGGCGCAGGCCAGGGCGACGTCACGTTCAATCCTCTTGGATTGATACTCAGCGAGCGCATCGTCACCGGATCCAGGCATTCCACACGCGCCGAGTTCATTGAAACCATGGAGGTCATGGCGCGAGGGGTCGTCAAGCCCGTCATCGGGAAACGAGTCCACTTCACCGAAGTCGAGGCCCTGTTTGAGGATCTCAAAGAAGAGCGCCTCCTCGGACGCGGCGCGCTGACATACGCCTGAGAAGCGTCAACCAACAAGGATCACGGCAATGGTAGATTTCGCAATTACCGCGCGGCAGCAGGAGCTCCGGGATATCGCGCGGGATTTTGCGATGAGCTACATCATCCCTGCTGCGGACAAGGCGGATCGAAACCCGGATCCGGCGAACTCCTTCGACTGGTCGATCATACGTGAGGCTTCCAAGAGAGGCCTAAGGACGCTGTCGATCCCCAAGGAGTATGGCGGGGAGGGTGCCGATGTTCTGACGCTGGCAATGGTCGGCGAGCAGCTTGCCTATGGCGATCTTGGCATTGCCGTTGCCTTTGATCAGACATGGAAGATCATGACGGCCCTTGCGCATCTGGCCAACGAAGACCAGCGCAAGCGTTGGATTCCGCGCATCCTCGACGACCCCGACTTTCTGCTGGCTGTCGGGGCAACTGAACCCCTCTTCGGCAGCGACAACCTGCTTCCCTACGATGCACCGGGCTCGGGCATGCAAATGACGGCCGAGCGCAAGGGCGACAAGTGGGTGCTGAACGGCACGAAGCGCTACATCTCGAACGGGGGGCTTGCCAAGCTCTACTATATCCTCGCCCGAAACGATCCCAAGGGATCGCTTGTCAGCAGTCTGTCCGGTTTCCTCATTCCCGCGGGAACGCCCGGTTTCACGGTGACAGAGATCTGGGACAAGCTGGGGCAGCGCGCCGTGCAGAACGGCACGCTGGTTTTCGAGAACGTCGAAGTCCCCGATCGCGAGCGCGTGGGTGAGATCGGTTCGGCCTTGCCCGCCCTGGGTACGTTGCTGCTGGGCTTCGGCTCCAACATTCAGGCTGGCGCCACTGTCCTTGGCGTTGCGCAACGCGCTTACGATGTCAGCCTGCAATACGCCTTCGAGCGCAAGCAGGGCGGCGTGCCGATCATTGAACACCAAATTCAGCGTGTGCGATTGGCGCGTATGGCGATGAAGCTGCAGGCCGTACGGTCATATCTCTGGTTCGCGGGGTGGGATTGCCGACAGAAGAATTTCGATCCCAAGCACGCGAGCTTGTCGAAGATCTTCGCATCTGAGGAGTCGGTCGAGGTCTGCAAGCAGGCACTCGAACTCTGGGGCGCGACGGGCTACATGCGCAAGAACCCGGTCGAGAAGCTACTTCGCGACGCCCTGAGCTTCCTTCACTCAGATGGGACCAACGATGTGCTGAGCCTGAAGGCGGCAAACTACTTGGTCAAGGAGCGCCCTTCTCCAGAGCATCCCACCTACAGCAAACGCGTAGCGGAAGCCGCACAAGGTCGCTGACCAGGAGGGAAAGCTGCGATGATGTACTCTTGCACCCCTGGCAGTGGCGGAGGCGGTGTTGTCGCCCGCCCCTCCGGCCGCCCGGGCAGCGTAACTGTCGACATTCATTGCCATGTGCACACGCCTGCCGCGGACGACCTGATCATTGATAAGTCGCCGCTTGCTTCAGAGTCCATCGTCAAGTTTGCTACGGAAGAGACCAACGCGCTGAACCGCGAGATGCTGGCCGCGATCCGGCACAAGCTCATTGAGCCCAAAGACCGGCTCGCCGACATGGCGCGACTTGGCATCGACGTGCAAGCCATCTCGCCGGCGCCATTCCAATACTACTACTGGACAGAACCGGACGTGGGGCGGGCTACAGCCCGTTGCGTCAACGATCGCCTGGCCGAGATCGCGGCCGGGGACCCGCAACATTTTGTGGCTATGGGAACTGTGCCGCTTCAGAGCACGGAGATGGCCATCGAAGAGCTGACCCGTATGGTCAGCAAGCTTGGCATGCGCGGGGTCGAGATCAACAGCAATGTGAATGGTGAGGAACTGTCGATCGATCGACTGCGGCCCTTCTGGGCGAAGGTCGAGGAACTCGGCGTGCTCGTTTTCATGCACCCTATGGGGTTCACCGAAGGTCAGCGCCTGACCGATCACTACCTCAATAACCTCGTCGGACAGCCGCTCGAATCGACGCTCGCCATCAGCCATTTGATATTCGGCGGCGTGCTTGAAGCGCATCCCGGCCTGAAGATCTGCATAGCGCACGGTGGCGGCTTCCTGCCGATGTATGGCGGTCGCATGGACCACGCCTATCGCGCCAGATCAGACTGCAGGCACGGGATCATGAAGGAGCCCAGTGAATACCTTAAGCAGCTCTACTTCGACACTGTTGTGTTTGATCAGGAGCATCTCGAGTACCTGACGAAGCGCTACGGGGCTGACCATCTGCTGCTGGGCACGGATTACCCGTACGACATGGCGGAGCCTGACCCGGTCGCATTCATCCGTGGAACGACTGCACTTGACGAAACACAGAAGGCGAAAATCTGCGGTGGCAACGCAGCGCAACTACTTGGCATTCGCCAAACGGCACCTTGAAACGCGGACAGCGCACCGAGAAGCGTTGTTCAGCAATTGACGCCTTACAAAGGGAGGACTGTACATGAAGTTCGGAAAGACCCTCGTCGCGCTTGCGCTCGTGGGCGCTTGCGCAAGCCTGCCGGATTCACCGGCACAGGCACAAAAGGCCATCAATCTTACGGCTGTATCGGGCTATTCACCGACAGCTTCATGGGTGAAGATTTTCAAGGAGTACTACATCCCCGAAGTCAACAAGCGGCTCGCGGAGAAGGGCGAGTACAAGATCAACTGGAACGAAGGTTTCTCCGGCACGATCGCCAAGCCCCGCGAGGAGCTGGCTGCCGTCGAAACGGGGCTTGCCGACATCGGCATTGTAGTTACGGCTTTCCACGTCGATCGACTGCCGCTCTACAATGTTGCCTTCGTGACGCCGTTTGTGGCCAACGATGTCGGATTGGTTGTGCGCACGATCAACCAGCTGACCGAGAAGTATCCGGCCATGAAGCAGGGCTGGGCCAAGAGCAACCAGCTTTTCCTGGGTGCCTCGGGCTCGGTCGACAACTATCAGGTCGTTTGCAAGCCGCAGATAGCGAAGCTCGATGATTTTAAGGGCAAGCGCATCGTCGGCGCGGGTTCCAACCTACTCTGGCTGCAAGGCCTCGGCGCAGTCGGGGTCCAAGGAAACCTTGGCGAATTCGGCAACAATATCCAGACTGGCATCGCCGACTGTGCGATGGTTTGGGCCGAGGCCGCTGCCGGTTTCAAGCTGTATGATGTGGCACCCCACTACGTCAAAGCTGACCTTGGCGCCGCCAATTCCTTTGCCGTCACGGTGAACCAAAGCAGCTGGAAGAAATTGCCGCCGGAGGTCCAGAAAGTTCTGCAGGAAGTAGCCATTGGCTACGGCGACGCCCTGTCTGCATACGTCGTGTCGGCGGCCGACAAGGGCCTCAAGACTTTCCAGAGCAACAACGGCAAGATCGTCCAGTTCACACAAGAGCAGCGAGTGCAGTGGGCTAAAGTCCTTCCGAATATCGCGCAGGACTGGGCGAAGGCGGCCGACAAGCAAGGCCTGCCCGGCACAGCAATCCTTACGGAGTACATGGACATCATGCGTGCCAACAAGCAACCCATAGCGCGCCATTGGGATAAGGAATAGGTCTCAAAAGACGTTCGGGAGCGGATGCTTGGAAACTCCTCTCAATAGCGAGTCCGATGGTGGCGAAGCTTCGCCACCATCACCCCGCCCGATCAGCTACATGACCGCCTTGTTCAATGTTCTGGGCGGGCTTTGGACATTTCTGATCATGCTGCTCATATCGGCGGATGTGCTGGCTCGCGCGGCCTTCAATCACCCGATAGCCGGGGTGCCTGAAATCGTAGCCTTCTCCATCGTGTGTATCGTGTTCCTTCAGCTCGGTCGGACGGTTGAGCTGGGGCGGGTGATGCGAGCAGATACCTTTCAGGCCTCATTCGAAAAGGTTTCACCGCGGCTGAACTTGGCGATCTCGACGCTGTCGGAACTCGGGGGCGCGGCTCTGGTGGGCATCATCATTTACGGTGTGTGGCCCAGAATGATGAACGACTACGAGGCGGGTTATTTCATCGGCACGCCCGGAATATTCACGTTCCCCTCTTGGCCTCTATCCGCGGTGGTGGTCGCCGGAGCGGCGCTTGCTGGTCTGCATTTCGTGCTTCGAGCCGGCAAGGCGCTGCGGCAGATGTTCAGCACCATACCTATTGGGACTTCCCAATGACGCCGTTCGATATCGGTCTCACGTCGATCGTCGTCATTATCGGTCTCATCTATCTCGGCATATATATTCCTGTGGCGCTGGCGCTGACGTCCTTCGTGGGCGTCTGGTTGATGCGCGGCAATGTTGATGTCGCCGTCAACATGCTGGCATTGGCGGCGTCTCAAGCGATTTCGGATTACGTCTTCGGCGTCATCCCCTTGTTCGTGCTCATGGGTATGTTCGCCAGCGCAGCCGGCTTGGGCCAGGATGCCTATCAGGTTGCTGAGCGCGGACTTCGACGCTTGCCGGGTGGTCTGGGGCTGGCAACGGTTGCCGGCAACACGGTATTTGCAGCGATCACGGGCGTAACGATCGCTTCGGCTGCTGTTTTCGCGCGCATTTCGGTCCCAGAGATGCTCAAATTTGGATACCAGCGTCGGTTTGCGGTTGGCGTTGTCGCCGGCAGCTCAGTGCTTGGTATGCTGATCCCTCCCAGCGTGCTCCTGATTGTCTACGCCATCATCGCGGAGCAGTCGATCGGCGCGATGTTCATCGCCGGTATCGTGCCGGGCCTATTGCTGGCTTCTGCATACTGCGTCGGCATCGTTGCCATGGCGAAACTGACACCCGGGTTCGTATACAAGCTCGATCGTCAGGTCTCCGACATCGAACTTGAGCCGATGTCGATCGGCGATGTGCTTGCTAAGATCGCTCCTTCCGCCATCCTCATATTGACGGTGATAGGAGGTATCTACGGCGGCATATTCACGCCGACCGAGGCTGGAGCCGTTGGCGCATTGCTGGCCATGATTGTAGCATTCCTGAAAAGGGCGCTCGATCTGAAGAAGCTTTGGTCGATCGTGATCGAAGCCGGAGCGATTACGGCGTCGATCTTGTTCATCGTTCTCGCTGCGACGATGTACAGCCGAATGCTGGGACTATCCGGTCTTCCAACGCAGATCGCGTCCTACATGACCAGTCTTGATGCAGGTTATGTCCTCACCATCTCGATCTTCGTTATCCTCGCCCTTATCCTGGGCACTATTATCGACTCACTGTCGATTATTCTGATCCTTGTGCCGTTGTTCATTCCGCTGCTGAAGCCATTTGGTGCCGACCTAATCTGGTTCGGCATTGTGGCAGTTGTGGCGGTGGAAATCGGCCTGCTGACGCCGCCGTTTGGTATCTCGTGCTTCGTCATCCGAAGCGCACTCGAAGACTACAACGTGCGTTTGGGAGAGGTGTTCGCCGGCGCCCTACCCTTTGCCGGGATCATGCTCCTGGTCTTGATACTTCTGATCATCTTTCCGTGGTTCTCGCTGGCGCTGTTATAGGGAGGCAGCTCTCTCACCATGGGCGACACTCGGAGTCTAACTGTTAACGGCGAGGCTAGAGACGTGCCGGTAGCGGATGAATCCTCGCTCTTGTTGTTCCTCCGCAATGAGCTGGGCCTAACAGGGACGCGTTTTGGCTGCGGATTGGAGCAGTGCGGGGCCTGCATGGTCCTGGTGGATGGCGAGCCGCGGTTCTCTTGTACAATGTCTCTCTCAGAGGCGGCCGGAAGATCGATTGCGACAATTGAAGGATTGAGTCCCCCGGAGAAACTCGATCCACTTCGGCAGGCATTTCTCGATGAGCAAGCCGGACAATGTGGCTACTGCCTGTCGGGTATCATTATATCGGCAACAGCCCTGCTTAGCCGCAACCCTTCGCCCTCACGTGCCGAGATCGTTGACGCGCTCGACAAGCATCTATGCCGCTGCGGTTCGCAGCCGCGCATCGTCCGCGCCATTGAGCGCGCTGCCAAGGCGCAGCAACCGCAATGATACCGAATACGCTTCCCAAGAGCCTCGTCGACAATCCCCGGCTCGAACAATGGCTTGCGTTCAAGAACGGCAAGGTTCGCCTTTTCACTGGCAAGGTCGAGCTTGGCCAGGGCGTCTTGACGGCGCTCGCGCAGATTGCGGCGGAAGAGCTTGACGTCGACTTCGCCCGTATCGAGATCGTCTCTGGTGAGACCCCTTTCACCCCGAACGAGGGCTTCACGGCGGGAAGTGCCTCAATTGAGGTTTCGGGGAGTGCTGTTCGTCTCGCCAGCGCGGAAGCCCGCGCCCTGTTCACCGCACGTGCAGCGTCGGATATTGCTGCCGAGCGACGAGAGATTTCTATAAGGGACGGACAGTTTTATTTGAGTGGCTCGCCGACCGGCTTGGACTACTGGTCTTTGGCCGGCACGGTGGACTTGAAAAGTGCAGTGACAGGTGCGGCACCCGTAAAGGCGCGCGCAGATCATACTGTCGTTGGCAAGTCGGTCCCGCGCGTGGATCTGCGCTCTAAGATGATCGGCGGCGCCTTCATCCATGACATTGCAATGGATGGCATGCTGCACGGCCGCTTGCTCAGGCGTCCTTGGGCGGGGGCGCGCTGCATCGATCTTCCCAAAAGCGTGATCGAGCGCTTTTCGCCAGACGTCGAGATTGTACGCGACGGCGATCTGATCGCAACTGTCTCGGCCAGTGAAGCTCGTGCAATTGCTTGCGCGGACGCCCTTGCGGCGAAAGCCCGCTGGGAGGGCGGCGAACCCATCCCCGACCGTGCAGGCGATGTTGCATGGCTTCGCTCGCTTGCGACGGTGGAGAGGGTGACGGGAAATGGTCGCGCACTTCCCGACGAGACGGTGCGCACCTTGAAGGTCGACTACGCGCGGCCTTATCTTGCGCACGCGTCGATAGCACCGTCCTGCGCCATCGCGCGCTTCGACGGCGAACGCCTTCAGGTCTACACGCACTCGCAGGGTATAGTCTTTCTGCGTGCTTCGCTCGCGAAGGCCCTCCATCTCGACGCCGAGCGGTTGGATTTGTTTCACAGGCAGAGCGCGGGATGCTACGGGCACAACGGCGCAGACGACGTCGCGTTTGACGCTGCCTGGCTCGCGCTCAAGCGGCCGGGGGCTCCGGTACGCGTGCAATGGAGCCGTGCCGATGAGCTTGCGTCCGCTCCGGTCTCCTCGGCCATGGCGATGAGCCTGGAGGCGAGCCTCGACAAAAGCGGCAAGGTTGCCGGCTGGAGAATGGACGTTTGGAGCGGGCCACACGGTCAGCGCCCCGGCATGAGCGGTGGCGTCAACCTTCTTGGAGCGGAGGCCTTGGAGAATCCGCTACCTGCGGTGACGCCGGTTGATGTCCCCGATGAAATGGGCGGCGGTGCGCTGCGTAATGCGGTCGCCCTATATGATGTGCCGCAGCAAGTGATCAGCCACTTCATTCCGCACATGCCTGTTCGCACCTCGTCCTTCCGTGGCCTTGGTGCGCTTGGGAATGTGTTCGCCATTGAGTGCTTTGTCGATGAGCTTGCCGACGCAGCGGGCGAGGACCCCGTGGCCTATCGGCTCTCGCTTTTGCGCGATGAGCGGGCCCGGCATGTTGTCGAGCGGGTGGCCAAGCTTTCGGGATGGGGACCTCAGCCTCAGGGGACAGGCCACGCCAGGGGTATCGCTTTCAGTCGCTACAAGAACCACGCCGCGTATCTCGCGGCCGTCGCGCAGGTCAGGGTGGCCGAGACCGTTACGCTCGAAAGAATTTGGTGTGCCGTCGACGCCGGCCTCGTCATCAATCCCGACGGGCTGCGGAACCAGATCGAAGGTGGGGTTGTCCAGGCAGCGAGTTGGACCCTGCACGAGGAAGTGCGATTTGCCGATGGCCGGATTAGCTCCAATTCCTGGGAGGAGTATCCGATCCTGCGCTTCTCCGAGATGCCCGAAATCGAGATCGATTTAATCGATGATGCGGGCAGTGCCGCGCTGGGCGCCGGTGAGGTAGCGCTTGGACCGACGGCTGCCGCCATCGGCAACGCCGTAGCGCGCGCGCTCGGTGTGCGCATCCGACAGTTGCCGTTCAGCAGGGACCGCTTGGTGAGGTCACTTCTGGCTGCAGATCAGTAGGGCCGCGGAGAGTAACGTGGCGCCGCCTCAGTGCGCCCATCCCCTACTCCGCTGCGGCGGCAACCTGTCCTTCCTGAAGCCGCGGTTGAATCGCGCAGGCTTCCTCCCAGCTCCGCAGGTTGAGGGACCGCGCGAACTTCCCGATGCCGTCGGTCTCGCCGCAGAGCAGGGCGAGCTCGATGATTTCCTCGTCGGAGAAGTGCGCCTTGAGGTTAGCATAGACGTCATCGGAATCGATCCCGTCGTCGCCCTGCTTGAAGCGGGTGGCGAAGCGCAAGGCGGCCTTCTCCCGCGCAGAGAGGACGGTACTTTTCTCGAAATCGAGGATGGCCATCAGCTTTTCCTCCGTCAGCCCGTTCTCGCGAGCGACACGCGAGCGCACGGTGGAGCAGTAGCCGCAGAAGTGCTTTGTCGAGATGAGGACGCGGCACATCTCCTTGAGCGGCACGGGCAAGGTTCCACCGTTCAAAATCTCGTTCCACGTTCGCAGCCACAGCCGGCCAATTTCGCTCTTGACGAAGATGCTTGCGACCAGCGGATCAGGCGCGCCGTTGTGGGCGGCGAGATCCACCAACAGCTTTTGACTACCCGACATTTCCTGCGGTGTGATCGGAGTGATACGTGGACCGCTTGCCATGGACGTCTCCTCGTTTCCAGCCTGCTTCCAATCAAACGGGTTCAGGTATCGTTCACGTTGCCGACGCCACCGAACGCGCTCCAGCCTCCGTCCACCGGTAGTACGGTCCCGGTCACATAAGAGGCCCAGTCGGATGCGAGAAACACAATTGCGCGTGCCACGTCACCCGAACTGCCAAAATGGCCTGCCGGAATGCGGTTGAGAAAGGGCTGCCGGTCGATGCGTGCACTACTGAAAATGCCCTCGGTCATCGGCGTGTCGATGAACCCGGGCGCGACGGCATTGACGCGGATGCCGCTGGCCGCAAGGTCCGTTGCTAGGTTCTTGGTCAGCATGATCACGCCGGCCTTCGAAACTCCATAGGCATTGGAAGCACGAAACCCATTGAGGCCGTTCACCGACGCAATGTTTATGATGGAGTTTGTCCGCGAGCCTTGCTTGAAGGCGCGCGCAGCTGCGCGCGACATGAGGAACGCACCTTGCAGGTTCACGTCGATGACACGGCGCCACTTGCCGAGGTTCTGCCGCAGCGTCCCACGAAATTCCTCGAACACACCGGCACTGTTGACGAGAACGTTGAGCTTCCCGAAATGCTCAACTGCATCTTGAACGGCCCTGTCGCAGGCAGCTTCCGCGCTCACATCGACGCACAAACCGAGGGCACTCGATCCGAGCCGTTTCAGAGCGCTCCCAATTGCGTCCTTGTCTATATCGCAGATGCAGACGTCAGCACCGCACTCAAGTGCAAGCTCGGCCACCGCGAGCCCGATGCCGCTTGCGCCGCCCGTAATCAGGAACACTTCACCGCGAAAGTCGAAGCCCACGGGCATCTCAATCTACCTTCTCGATGCGGCAGACTGCGGCACCGACCTCCGCGTTCTCGCCTTGCGGCATCATGATCTCAAGCAGGGTGCCGGCGCACGGTGCTGGAACCTCGGTGGTCACCTTCTCAGTCTCCACCGCATAAATAGGCTCGCCTGCAGCGAAGGACTCGCCCGGCTGCTTCAGCCATTCCGAAATGATGCCCTCCTGCATATTCATGCTGAGGCGCGGCAGCTTCAGAATCACCTTCATGTGCTTGCCTTCGACAGCACTGACCTTACGGTCTCCACGATACGCGCCGCGTCTGGAATTTGTGCTTTCTCGAGCGGCGGCGAATAGGCGATCGGCATGTCGGCGACTGTCACCCGGCGGATGGGCGCGCGAAGGGCGCTGAACCCCTCATCAGCACAAATTGCGGCGATCTGGCTTGCCGCGCTGCAGGTGTCACGCGCCTCGTCGACGATCATCAGCCGCCCGGTACGGCTCAGGGAGTTGAGGATTGTCTCCTTGTCGAGGGGGAACAGGGTTTGAGGGTCGATAATTTCGGCGCTGATATCCTCTTTGCTCAGCGCGTCGCTCGCAGCAACAGCATGGCGAACCATCGATCCGATGGCCACGATGGTCACATGCGCCCCTCGTTTTACGATGCGTGCGGTGCCAAGAGGAGTGAGCACCTCCCCCTCGGGTACCTCTTCCAACTCGCCAGCCCTAGCAGCAGGCTGCAGGAAAACGACGGGATCATCACAGCGAATAGCGGATTTCAGGAGCCCCTTGGCGCTCGTTGGAGATGACGGCGCCACTACGTAAAGGCCGCCAAGGTTCATGAGAGCAGGATGAGGGTTGTCCGAATGCTGTGCACCTGACGAATGCCCACCGCCGGCGAACGCTATGTACACGATCGGCAGGCGCATTCGGCCCGCCGTCATCACCTTGAGCTTCGCGGCCTGGTTGGCGATGGCGTCGAAGCCGGTGTAGAGGAAATTGGCATACATCATGTGACAGATGACGCGGTATCCGCAGGCTGCCGCGCCGACCGCCATGCCGGCGATGGCAGCTTCAGATATTGGTGTGTCACGGACGCGCTTGGGTCCGAAACGCTTCCTCAAGCCTCTCGTGTCGCCGAAGATGCTCAGGCTGACATCCTCGCCGAAGAGGATGACGCGTTCGTCCCGCTCCATTTCCTCGACGATGGCATCGTTGATGGCGTGGATCGTGCGCTTACGCGGCATGCGTTGCTTTCAGCATGAGGCTGTCTAGAATTGCAGGCTCCGGCCAAGGTTGCTCGCCGGCAACGTCGGCTGCGCGCGCCACTTGGTGTGAGATTTCGCTATCCAGGGTCCGCAGCGTCGTTTCATCCGCCAGGCGCGCTTCGAGCAGGTAGCTGCGGAAGCTGAGAAGCGGGTCCGAGCGCCGTCGCTCTACGATCTCCTCCTCCGAGCGGTACGGCTCCTTGAGGAAGTTTCCTTCGCCCTCGACATGTCCGTGAAAGCGATAGGTTCTGGCCTCGATCAGGGTCGGGCCGTGGCCAGCGCGGGCGCGAGAAACCGCCTCCTCTGCCGTTTGCCAGACGGCGATCACGTCGTTGCCGGCGACTGTTTTCGCGGGCACGCCAAACGGCTTCGCCCGATCGGCGATTGCGCCTGCGTTCACCGCCTCCGATGGGGAAAACTCGGAGAAACCGTTGTTTTCGCAGCAGAGTATGAGCGGAAGCCTCCACAGAGCTGCGATGTTTAGTGTCTCCGAAAGTACCCCTTGGGCCGACGCCCCATCGCCGAAGAAGGCGACGGCAACCCTGCCGTTACCGTCCATTTGCGCAGCAAGGGCCGCACCGGCCGCGATGGCAATTCCGCCGCCGACGATGCCGTTTGCACCTAGTATTCCGCGCTCGACATCCGCGACGTGCATAGAGCCACCAAAGCCGCGGCAGATGCCGGTCGCGCGGCCATAGACTTCTGCAAAAAGCGGCTCGAGCGCGCCGCCTTTGGCTACGTAGTGTCCGTGTCCGCGATGCGTGCTCGTCAGCTGATCATCGAGCCGTAGGTGTGCGCAAACACCAGCCGCTACGGCCTCTTGACCAATATAGAGGTGCACCGGTCCCGGAAGATTCCCAGCCTTGAAATCGGCCGCCAGTCGCTCCTCAACCTTGCGGATGAGAAGCATCGACCGGAAGAGCGCGAGCTGTTCCGACGCGGGTAGATTGATGGATATCATCCTGTTACCGCGTCGAAACTAGACCGCTTGCTGCTTGCCCACCGGTGCAATGACTACTCTTTGGCCAGCATCGCCAGTTGATCCTTGAGCCACGCCTGTTGCACGGCACCAACCTTCGCGAGGTGCTCGCGGTTGGTATAGAGGCTCATGTGATCCACACCCCGTACGGCAGTGTAGGTCTTGTTCGGATTTGTGATCGCGTTGAACGCTTCGGCTTCAAGGTCCATCGATGTGATGTTGTCGCCAGCAGCCAGCGTCATCATGACCGGCGTCTCTACAATGCGCTCGCAGAAGGGCGCGACCTTGTAGTTCATCAGGAGCTCGACGGATTCAATCGTGTTGCGATGCTCGTGACGAGGTGCTTCCTTCTCCTTGATCGCCTGGAAGCCGGTAAAAACGTGGGGAAAGGGCCAGGAACTCATTTCCTCGAAAGGTTTCGTGGAGGACATCGGCATAATGCCTGGCTTCTCGCCCTTCTGGCGCTTGCGCCGATCTTCCAGGATCATCTTGTTGAGAAGCGCGAACCGGGATTCACCGTGGCAACGGCGCATGGTCTGGAAGCCATCGACCACCGGAATGGTCGAGATCGCAAAGGCGGGCCTGGGATCGATTGCAGCCACGACGAGCACGTGACCTCCGCTGTAGGAGATGCCCCAGATCCCCGTCCGCTTGTGGTCGATGCCTGACAGCGATTCCGCGTAGCTCAGCGCGTTGCGGTAATCTTCGATCTGGCCCCAGGGATCGATATGCTGGCGGGGCTCGCCCGTGCTCTCGCCGAAATTGCGATAGTCGAAGCGCAACGTCGCGCAGCCGATGTCGTGGAACGACTCCGCGTAGTACGGCATCACGATTTCTTTCGTGTAGCACCAACCGCCCGCCATGATGACGAGGGGCACGTTGCCCTTTGCCGACTTTGGACGCGTGAGGATACCGACGACGGTATCACCGCAGCTGTTGAACTTTACGGTTTCCTGGGACGTTTCCGACATTCATGCCTCCACCACTTTATGAGCATTTATTGCCCGCAAGGGTAGCCCATAGCCCAGCCGCGTCAATAGAATAATGAACCAATATTCTATTTTGGCCCAGTTACTGGCATTGTGCAGAGAACTCGCGATTTCAACGGCTGGAAAGTCCGTACTGAACGAGGTCGATATAGGCTGCCTGCGCGAAGGGCGGCATTGGCCGTACGGTGCCTTTGACGAGGGCGTACCGCGTCGACAGATAGTGCCGCGCGGCCATCAAAATGTATGACAAGATAGGAAACTCGCCCTCCCGATAGAGCGTCAGTTCGCCGGATGCCCGACTTCGCCGCATGGCCGCCGTGTAGCGGGTTTCAAGATCGATAAAGTGTCGAGTGTAGCTTTCCTTGGCCCAAACAGCCGCTTCGCTCTCGATCCTGATGTATTCGGGATGAAGGGCCAGAAACTCAAAGAAGCCGCGGAAGCCGCGCGCCTCCATCTCAATGAACGTGCGACTACCGCGCGTGTGCTCGCGAACGTACGCGAGCAGGGACTGCCGCATGTGATCAAGGATTTCATTCAGTAGGTGCTGCCGTGATGGAAAGTGCGCATAAAAGGTCCCTACTGCCACCTTCGCGGCATCGGTGATGCGCGCGATTGTCGTCGCCTGGTAGCCGTGCTTGTGAACCAGGAGGCTCGCGGTACGCAGCAACAATGCGCGCGTGTCGTATGGTTTATGTTCCGACCTGCGTGGCTTGGTCGCTGAAGTGGATAGTTTTACTCCGCTCGGTAACTGAACGCCGAGACCATGGCGCAGAAACTTCACGAATGTCTCAACGACGGCTTGCGGCGAGATCAGTTCTCCGGATCGGCGGCCCTGCTCGCTCAAACCAAAGGCTATGTGGCCGCGGGCGCCGGCAAGGACTTCGGCGATCACGTGAAACGTCTTGTCATCCCGGCGCTCGATTTGTCCTCGTTCGGCGGCACGGCGCAGCGCACCGACATATCGCTCCTCGATATTGCTCATGTGCTGCGCGTAGCTTTCCGGGGCGGCTATCTCGGCCTCCGTAAGCACCCGCAGAAAATAGGGATGCTTCTTGATGTACTCGAAGAAGGCCGAAAAGGCTCTGCGTTCATGCTCAAAGTAGTCATCAGTGCCGTGTGCGGCACGGCCGAGCCAATCCAGCAGCTGGATGCCTTCTGACGGCAACAGCTCGGATAGGAGTTGTTGATGTGTGTCGAAGTATGAATAGAACGTCCCCTGCGCTACGCCGGCCGCTTCGGTAATTCGTGCCACCGAAGCCTTGGCATAGCCGTGTCGGGCAACGACGCGAAGGGCGCCCTTCATCAGCGCTTCGCGGGTGCCGCGGGTTTGCTGCTCGCGCGTGCGCTTGCGCGGCCGCCCCGAGGCCCTAGAGCCGTTCTTGCCTGATCTTTCTAGCAATTTCTTCCCTGAGCATGTTCTTGCGAATTTTGCCCGCGGCCGTGTACGGCAGGTTTTCTACAATTTCAAGCCGCTCGGGAAACTTCTGCTTCGCGAGGCCACTATCATTCAGAATACCAAGCATTGCCTCGAAGTCGAACCGTGCGCCCGGCTTTAGAGTGACAAATGCACAACAAGTCTCGCCCAGGCGTGCGTGCGGCATGGCAACCACCGCCGCTTCCTTGACGGCGGGATGGGTGTAGAGGACGTCCTCGATTTCCTTCGGGCTCAGATTCTCGCCGCCTCGAATGATGATGTCCTTCTTCCGGCCGGTGATAGTCAGGCAGCGTGAGGGTGATTCGACCGCGAGGTCGCCGGTTCGGAAGTAACCCTCGCTGTCGAAGGAACCATCATTCTGCTCTGCCAGCGCGTAGCCGACAAACATCTCTGGGCCGCGGGTCAGAATCTCTCCTTCCTCGCCGAGTTGGACCGTCCTTTCGTTGGCGTCGACGAGTTTGGTCTCGTGGCCGACGACATAGCCTTCCGTGTTGGCCCGAAGATCCTGCAACTGCGAGTCGGTAACGCCAAGTGTGACTGTGGGGGCTTCCGTGCTGCCGTAGAGCCGGAAGGTGATGCAGCGCTCGAATGCACGGTCGGCACCCAGCACGACTTCGGGCGGGACCGGGGCACCGCCTGTGGGGAAGTAGCGAAGCGATGGAAGGCGTTTTCCGCTCTTCAGGCAGAAATTGCTCAATTCCTGCAGGAAGGGGGTTGCGCCAATCGTAAAGGTAACCCCGTGACGCTCTATGAGGTCTACCGCTGCCGCTACGTCCCACGCTTCCATGAGCACGACCGCGATGCCGAGCGTCACCGGCAGCTGAATTCCGTAAAGATAGCCCGTGATATGGCCGAGCGGCGAGGGCATCAAGACGACATCGCGGCCGTCGAGTTTCATCCAACGTGAGAAGTTCGCGATCTCCATCGCTATCGTGTTGTGCGTATGGAGAACGCCCTTGGCCCGGCTTGTGGTACCCGACGTGTACATGATCAGCTTGACGTGGTTCGGATCGGGCAACAGCCCGAGCATCGCCGGGTCTGGGCGCATCAGCTGCTCGAAGGAGCCTGCGTCCGAGGGAATGCCCCGTACGGTTACGACATTGGTACCACCCCAGTTCGGTCGCAACCTTTGAACCATGTCCCGATAGCTGAAGTTTCGAAAGTGCTCGGGAACAAAGAAGACGGCGCTGCCGGAATCCTTGATGATGAAGTCGACCTCTGCATCGCGGTAGATCGTGACGATCGGATTGCAGACAAAGCCCCCATAGGCACAGGCGAGCTCGACAAGAATGGCTTCGTACCAGTTCGGAAGCTGGAAGCTGACAACCTGGCCTCGCTTCAGGCCGCAGCGGATCAGGCTGCCAGCAAGCCGGCGAGCGTCGGCATGAACCTTCGCGACGCTGTATGTGCCACCGGACTCAATGACCAAGGGTTGGTTGGGGCGCTTCGTGGCCAGCTCGTCGAGGCGGTGGGCAACAGTTAGGTTTTCCCATACGCCGCCCTTGCCGAAGCGGTCTATCAGTTCCGGCGTAAGCCGCGTTTTCCAGCCGCTTGGATCAGGCTCGAGATGCATTTCTTCCCTCTGTTGTTCTCGTGCCAGCCCCGCATGGGGCGGCGAAAGAGAGTTGCGAATATTGAACCATAATTCACACCCTCCTGGTACTCAAATATCCCTGCCTGCGCTGGCGTCGGCGCCGGAGGCCTTTGCAGACACGGCGCCGGCTTTGGTCGCCGCAGCAGCCCCTGCGCGGTTCCGGCGCTTATCCGAATGTTGGTTCATTATTCACTTGCGGTGCGGACCTGGAACTGGAAATACTGCCGCCTTCACAAAGATGGCTAGCTTGCCCTAAACGAAGGGAAAATCATGGAATATCAGCGCTATTCCAATCTCGTGGTCGAGATTCAGGGCAAGATTGCCACCGTCACCATGAACCGGCCCGAGAAGCTCAATGCCGTGGACGCGGCCATGCATAATGAGCTCGCCCGCATCTTCATCGATCTCAACGAGGACCAAGATGTCGATGTGGTGGTTCTGACGGGCGCCGGGCGCGCCTTCTCGTCGGGCGGCGACATCGATTGGATGCAGACCATGATCGACGATCCCGGGCAGTTCGAGAAAACAGCGCGCGAAGCTAAGCAGATCATTTTTTCGATTCTCGATTGCGAGAAGCCCATTATTGCAAAGCTCAACGGTCATGCAACGGGTCTCGGTGCAACCATCGCCTTGTTTTGCGATGTCATCTTCGCTTCGGACAAGGCAAGGATCGGCGATCCACACGTGAGCGTCGGATTTGTTGCAGGGGACGGCGGCGCGGTGATCTGGCCGCAACTGATCGGATACGCGCGCGCGAAAGAATACCTGATGACCGGCGACCTGATGACCGCCGCCGATGCAGCCAGGATGGGGCTGATCAACCACGCGGTGCCGCATGAGGAGCTTGACGCCCGGGTAGCCGAATTTGCGAAGCGCCTGGCGCAGGGGGCCATGAAATCGATCAAGTGGACGAAGCTCTCGGTGAACATCGGCCTCAAGCAGCTCGCCCATTCGATTATGGATGCGTCGATCGCATACGAGGCGATGTCCAACCGCACTGCGGATCACCAGGAGGCCGTCAGCGCCTTCCGGGAGGGCAGGAAGCCGAAGTTCACCGGGCGCTGATCGCCACAGCCATGAATTTCGACATCCCCGAGCACATCGTCCTGCTGCAGGACACGCTGCGTCGCTTCGTGGCACGGCACATGCCGCGAGAAGCGGCCGCACGCTGGGACAAGGAGAACCATTTTCCAAGAGAGGTTTTTAAGCAGCTGGCGGACCTTGGCTTGCTGGGCCTGACATTCCCGGAGAAGTACGGCGGTACTGGACGCGATGTCCTCGCAACGCTGGTGGTCATCGAGGAATTGTCACGCAGAAGCCTTGCCGTATCCGTGCCCTACATCATGGGTTCCTGCTATGCCGGCATGAACCTTCTCGAATGCGGCTCGGAGCGACAGAAGCGGGAGCTGCTGCCAAAGGTAGCCTCGGGTGATCTGATCTTCGCATACGGCTGGAGTGAGCCCGACGTCGGCGCGGACGTGGCGAGCGTCAAGACGCGTGCAGTACGGGTCGGCAGCGACGTCGTCATCAACGGCAGCAAGCGTTTCTGCTCCGGCGCCGATATATGCGATTACATCTATACGCTGGTCCGTTCCTCCGACTCGGAGGCAAAGTCAGGGGCACTCTCTTTCGTTCTTGTTCCGCCGCGCACGCCTGGCGTCACCATTACGCGCATCGAATCACTGGGCATGAAGGGCGCGGCGACGACGGATGTAACCTTTACCGATGTTCGCGTTCCGATCGAGAACGTCATGAACGAGGAGGCAGGCTGGAACCGCGGCTGGTCCATGGTCAGCGGTGCTGGCCTAGACGTGGAGAAGCTCGAGGTGGCAGCCATCTCACTTGGGCTTGCCTCGGCTGCGCTCGATGACGCCTGGGATTACGCTCAGCAACGCACGCAGTTTGGACGCACGATTTCCGAGTATCAATCCATCCGGCACAAGCTGGCAGACATGAAAACGCAATTGCATGCCGCCAGGCTCGTCACGCATCATGCCGCTTGGCTTGCCAACGAGGGAAGGCGCTGCGGTGTGGAAACGTCCATGGCCAAGCTGTTCGCCGCTGAAACGGCGAAAACCGTAGCACTCGATGCGCAGACCATTTTCGGAGCTTATGGCTACGTCAAGGATTTCGACATTGAACGCAATGTCCGCGATGCCCTGCTGATGCCCATCATCGGCGGCTCGTCGGCCATCCAGCGCAACAACATCGCCAATTGGCTAGGGCTCGGCCGGAGCACATAGTACGCAACTCGAGGATGTAGGGTGAAACAGATCCTCGTCTACGGCGATAGCTTGAGCTGGGGCATTGTTCCGGATACCAGGAACAGACTGGCTTTCGAGCACAGGTGGCCGGGTTCGCTGGAGCTTGCGCTCAATCACGCAGGTTCCGCGTGTCGCATTATCGAGAATTGCCTGAATGGCCGCAGGACGGTTTGGGACGATCCGTCGAAGGCCGGCCGCAATGGCTCAGAAACGCTCTCGCAAGTCGTGGAACTCAACTCGCCCCTTGCTCTCGTCATCATTGCACTTGGCACGAACGACTTCCAGTCGACACATCAGAATAGCGCCAGGGCATCAGCGCTCGGGGTTGGCTCGCTGATCGACATTGTCAAGGCCTCGCCCATAGAACCTGGAATGCCGAACCCTAATGTCCTGATTCTCGCGCCTCCCACTATTGTCGAGGCGCGAGGAACTATCGCGAGCAAGTTCAAAGCAGCGCATGAACGCTGCCGCGGACATGTGGAGGCTTATCGCAACGTCAGTCGATCGAAAGGCGTGCATTTCTTTGACGTCAACGCCGTGACCAGTGCGAGCGTTGTGGATGGCGTTCATCTCGATCAGGTTCAACACGCTGTCTTATCGGCAGCGCTGCTGCCAGTTGTGCGAACAATTGTAGTTTCATAGATCGTTGCCGAACAGCGTGGGTCGTGGCCAATTCAACGACACGAGCGCCGCGATGCTACGGCTCAAGTGCACTTTCGGCGCTAAATCTGTGCTGAATGCGCCACGCGCTTGAACAATCGGCCGCCAAGCAAAGAACCGTTGTTGTGCTCCGCACGCGGGATGAACATCAGTAAACAACTGGTGCGGAGAAAATGTAATGCCCAAGGCTCTTTTGGCTGCTGGCCTAATCGGCTTGGCTGTGTTGGGTGCTGCCCCTCAAACGCAGGCGCAGAGTGTTTCAGCGGACATCGCCGCTCTCTACATGACCCGGCATCAGGGCGATGCACCACTGGTGTCCGATATCGCCACGCCGGGCAAGGGCAACGTATTCTCGACCGATGATTTCCGCGAGTGGAGCAGCGGCGTGGAGGGTGGAATCCACGTCCGGTTCGGCGCCTTGGGTTTCCAGCTGCGCGGCTTCACCCTGAATCAGTCTTCCGGCGACAGATATCTTTCGCCAGGTGGCGGGGTCAACATCGAGACCTCGCCGGGAACGGGCTACGGCTTAGGTCCCGGCAACACTCTGTCGGGCACCTACCAGTCAGAGACTTGGGGAATCGAGGGCAACCTTACGTATAAGATGAGCCCTGGTCTCTCTGTCTATGCAGGGCCACGATTGCTGAGGATTGACGAAAACTTCTCCCTTGTTGGCCAGTTTGGGCCGGCTGACGAAACAGAGGTTTGGAAGGCGCAGAACCATATGCTTGGTGCGCACATTGGCGCGCAAGTGGACTGGATGGCGCTAAGCAATCCTCGCTACAGCGGCCCGTTCGGCCTCCAGTCGCGCATCGGGGTTGGCTTGTTTCGCAACAGCGTCGATGGCTTGTTCGATTCATCCTTCACCGGTGTCCCGCGTTTTCCCACAGTCGCTGCCTCAGATACGTACACCAGCACAATGGTTGAGGCAGGCATCGAAGCGAGCTACCAGCTCACGCCCAATCTGACGGTATCGGCTGGCTACAAGCTCATGTGGCTCAGCGATGTGACGACAGCGATTGGGCAAATCGGTGCCACCGGGACATACAACGTGCAACCGCCGATGCGTATCGCAGCAGATGATGTCTTGTATCACGGCTTCACCGGCCGCCTCACGATAAGTCTTCCGTAGCACGCGCTTGTTGACCTGCTGCGCGTCCTCGCAATCCGTGACGCAAGGATCCGTCTACTGCGATCTAAGCCGCCATACCTGCGTATGCCTCTACGGCTCGCATCGCTCTGCTCCGCAAACGTCCCGGGCAGATTTCGCCCAGCGCGGCTTGGTTGAAAATCGACGTTGCAACTGTGTCGCGCACACTTTGCGTCAGCGGCACGCCGAGTTCATCCTCAACGCTCCGGCACACGTGCGCGTACAGCTCCGCGAAGTGTGCAAGGTCTTCAGCGTCAAATGCGCCAGGGAAAGTTTGTGACTGTCCCACTACGGACCGCCTTTTCTGGTTAGAACAGGCGGGAGCTAATTGTGGGCTCTCTCAGCCGGTGACGCCTGGATTTGTCCTGTCACCGATGGGACACCGTTGCATGGTTATGGCCATGCACCTACCTCTTTTTCTGGCAACGCGCCGTGTAAAGCGCCAGCGCGTTAGTCATTTGCGATCAGCGCGCCTTTGCAATCAATCGCGCCTTGTCTGCCGCGCTAAGCTTGTGCTCTGCCGCTACGCGCTCAATTTCTTGCTCCGCACTCTCAGCCTTCAGGTAGGCAAGATAGTCTGCCTTGTTGCCGCGGATACGGAGGACGTCAAAGAACTTCGCCGCCGGCTTCTTCATTGCCGTGTCGTCTTGTTGGCATTTTAGACCACAGAGCAAAAAGCCCCCGTGCAAGTTGCACGAGGGCAAGGATCAAGCAAAAAGAGGTTTAGGTCGGTTAGCTCTTCTTCTCTTTGGCCTCGCGCATCTTGGCGCAGGCCACATCGAAGTCAGCCTTTGTCATCTTAGTGTCGGCGTTGTGGCCGGCGGCGCACTGCGCATCTGTGGGAGCGTTAGGACCCACACCCGTCTTCGGATCGGTCGTGCCGGTCTGCGCCACAGCGGTTGCGGCGAGGAACACTGAAGCGATGGCGGCCATTGCGAACTTGCTGCTCATGATAAGTCTCCTGGGTTGAGTACTCGTCAACCCCTGCGGAATGGGAGACGTTCCGCGCTGGAGCACAGCGCGAGCACATAAATATGTGCTTGAGCAGTGATCCAATCGGCTCGCAAATTCGTAAGAGACAGCTCAAATGCAGCGCAATATGTCAAAGTTTATACGTGAGCAGAATATGTGGCTCGCGGGCGATGCCCATGCACCAGATAGTCGTCAGACATGTCGGAACGTTAGACGGCTGAGTTCGTCGTCAATGCATGGATCAGGTCGAAGACCTAAGGCGTAAGCTGACAAACATCCACGTCATCGTGAGCTTGGGACGCGGCGTTCGTCAGCGACTCAACGCGACCGGTGCCATCCAGCTGAGCCCGCAGATGTGCCGCCTGCTGGTCGCCATCGACAAGGCAGAGCGTGAGCGCGTTACCACGACTGCGGCCAAGGCTGAGTGAAACTCTGCGGATCAGCGCTGCTCGGCGTCATCAGGCTCGCGCCAAGGTGCCCACACTGCGTACACCGCGCACGCTGCCGCAGAACGTCGCTGCTGGCGTGTGGACCCCATCTGATAATCAACGGCGCTAAAGCCATCGGCGCTCTGTGCCAGCATCCCGACGCTGCGCAATCGACCCACAACCAAGGCTGGTGCGCCCGCATCTTTCCGAGAGTAGGGACGGGACCGGGCTTGAAGCGTTGACGCGCCATCGCGCGATTTGAGCGCGCGAAGCCGGAAGCGGCAAGTCGCTACGACTAGAGACACGACGCGCGCGGGCTACTAGACCTTGCGACCTCGCGGAGGCAGCTGTGCCGTCCAGGAAACGGTCGGCATTCTTCTGTTGCTAAGCTTCAGACAGAAGCCAGGATTTGTGGTGGACCAGTGCCGCAACTCAGACTACGGAGCAGCCCGACAGTTTTTTTGGGGTGCGGAGCGGTGGGGAAGACCGAACAGCTTGCCGAGTTAGACACGCGCATCAAGGACGTCGAGGACAGCCTTGTCACCTTGCGGCAGGAGCTGGAGGGCTTGAAGGACAGCACCCAGGTCTATCTGCGGGTGCGGGCACTGATCGCGTTCGGGGAAAGTTCCTTGGCTGGGATGAGGGCGCAGAGAGCAAAGCTCGAAGCGCAGAAGGAGTAGAGCTGCGCCCTAGAGGCAAGAATGAGAACCCGGCCCTATCGTGCGCCTTGAGCACTTAGCTGTGCTATACGGCAGCAGGCCGACGATAGAACCGGGTGCTCTCCCGGGCAGCGGAAACCGATAAGCATCGCCGAAGTAGCGTCTTGTAGCTTTGCAAGGACACGTTGACACCTAGGCAGACACCCAGGTGCGCGGATTCTTTCGCTCGTCTCGGCCGTCAAATCTGCAGTTCTTTTCTCGCCAAACAATTCTGTGAGGAAAACGATTGCACGCCTCGCGCAAGTAACAATGCGGTAGACGGATGTTTTGGTGCCAGTAGGCTTGTCGCAACCTGCGGTATTGTTGGGGGTGTCAGTATGGGGAGCGCCAAATCCGAGATTGTTAGGGCGACGGAGGAGTACGTGGCTTTGAAGAAGGAAATCCAGGCGCTCAATCGCGACATCCCCATCTCACTCCAACGCAAAGAGTCAGCACTCGTCGCACGCATTATTGCAGCAAGTGCTCTGGATGGTACGGACATCGCCTGCAAGGCGGCTGTTCTGCTCGACTGGATCGAAGGTACGGACACCGTCGCGGAGCTTACGGAGTCGCTGTGTCGAGATGCCATACGCGTCTTTCCGCCGGATAGTGTGACGCCTTAACTACTTGGATTTGAACCCTAGCAACGTGTTTGGATCGACTTTAAGCGCAACACAGATCGCGAGAATGGTTCGGATATTTGGTTCGACCTCTCCGCGTTCAATGCGTGCGTAGCGGAGCGTTTCAAGCCCAATTGCCGAGGCAAGTTCGCTGGCTTGGGAAAAGCCGCGCTGCTCGCGAAGCTCGCGCAATCGCGCTGCGAACTCTAGGCGCGCCTGTGATGCTGTTCCCACCATGAAAGTCCGCATGGTAACTTTGCTGGAACATAGTACAAGTTCGTGCCGTCAGTCAAAGCACAGTGGACTGCGTGTTGTTGATGGGCGGCTGGCATCAACGTTGAATCGTTTCTACTGGAAACAGCTTTACCCCTTCTCCATCGACCCCAACGAAGAGCCCCAAATCGTCGCGCCGTTGTGGCCGCATTTCGGCCACTTGGCGCCCTGTCGCAGCGCGTCGCTCGACACATACAGGCCCCATCGAATGATCAAAACGCGTCAGCGCCATGGGCGTCGCGTGTCGCATTCAAGGCGAGGGTGGTAGGCGAACCGGACCGGTTTTTTGTCGCGATGGTCCGGCACTCTGGCGCAATGAGCGAATGGCTTGCTCCATTCGTCGGAGCGTCACATCAGGATATGCGACATGCGAAGGTGTAACATCGGCCACATACCGACCCTGATGTGACGCTTTTCGAGCGTCACGCGGCGGTGTCACGGCAGGGTCTACCCTGATGTTACGTATGGACCGATCTCGGTTAAGTTTGGTGCGGTGATATGGCGCTTACTCCACATGTTTTCCGAGCGGCCTGACCCGGGGCATCTGAGATCGCGCAGATGGAGCGCCAGCTCCGGCACCGCCGGGTGTCCCTAGCGCACGTGGACGCGTGCCTTCGACTCCTGGACCCCGCGACGGAGCCGGAGAGCCTGCCGCTCAAGCGAACGCCGAAGCACATCAAGCTATTTCGGCAGGGCGAGCTAGGCAGGCTGGACCTAGACGTGCTTGGGAACGCAGACACCCCGGAAAGTACCCAGGAGATCGTTGGCGCGATCCTTGATGCGGGTGGCCGTGGGAAGTCAGCCACGCCGAGTGTGATGCCGCGAGTCCGGGGCAACCTGGCGTAACTGCACAGCAGAAATAAAGTAGAGAAATCAGGGATCGGAAAAGAAACCCGTTGGTCGTTGGCCTGAGCGCTGGAACCGGCTTCGCGTGGTCGCGTTTCTGACGCGCTCCCCTCCTCCCCGCGGGAGTTCCATACGGTCGGTTGACCTTACCCCCAAGGTCCCGCCGCAACCTTAGGCGCTCCGCCTTGCCCAGCAGCGGAGCGCTTTTCTTTGGCGGCAAGGTCGTGAAGTCGGGGAACGGGACTACGGCGCGGTGGGCGTTGGCTTAGACTTTTTCAGCGCGCGCTTTGAGCGCCGCGTTCATGGCCTTAAACCCTTCCTGCGTGCCGCTCAGAGCGCCGCGCATCAGACCGACAAGTATGCCAGTGAACAACTCACCCTGGACGAAACGCACGCCGTTGCCCGTTGGCGTAATCAAAAAGTAGTGCTCCCCGTCGCATAGCTTTGGGATAAACAGTGCTCCCTTCCAGCGCAGCTCCTGCTCAGGTCGCACAGCAAGCACTCTCGGCTTTAAACGCATTGCGGATTTGCCGGGCGGCCCAATGAGAGCTGAAAGGCGTGCGCCTTGCTTCACATCCCCCGAGATTGAACGAATGAAGGGGTTCCACCGGGACATCGCTTCAAAGTCAGTAAGGATCGTCCATATCCGACTTGGCGACGCACGAATGTCTATCTGACTTTCGATCTGGTGCTCAGCCATTCAACAATTCCAACTTGGGGCGGTTGCACCAGAACACCGGTTTGGTGCCAATCAGCGGCACACCCTTTGGCTAGTCAAGACCCCTGTTTAGCTCGTCATAGATTTGCTTCGCTGAGCAATCAGCGCGGAAATGCGCCAGGTCATTTTTGTTCGAGGTTTGGCATCTGCTTGGGTCTCCAACTTGGAGGTCGATCATAATACGAGACCGCCCAGAAAGCCGCCAGCCAAGTGGCAACGGCAGACCTAACGACTCAAGGGGGAACTCCCTAACTCGCACCCGCTCTGGGGAACCGTAGTAGCCCAGTTCCTCTCTCGCGCGCGCGATTGCGGTGTAGGCTCGCGCATCGCGCGTGTTCAACATCGTGCGGATTGGGTCAAAGATTTCTGTGAAAGATGACGGTCCTCGTGGATGGGCCAGCTCAGGCGAAGTGAGCACCAGCAAGTAGAGTTCTACCTGGCCATGAAGTTTCCGACGCGCAAGTTCGCGATCCATGACCCTAATGAGATCGTGTGCGGTGGACGCACCCGAACTCTCAAAGTACCCACCGTCAACAAGACCTATTCTTAAGGGCTTTTCTGATCGATCAATCGTCGGCTCCTCGTACCAAGCGCTTGGAGTCAGCCAAGGAAACCGGGCACTTATGAATGCCGCGGTTGGCAGCGACAATATCGCGGGCTCTTTTGGGTTTCCCCATACGGGCAAGAACCCGACTTCGCTTGCCGTGTAGGTGAACGGGGAGATGAGGCGCCTTCGCCCGCTCATTACTTCTGTTGAGTTGAATACCAACGCGGGCCCCGTACCCTTAGGGTCCCAATGCGCTAGGTAGGATTCAATGCCCGCGTTCGGATGAACAGCCAGGGCGTTGCTTGCAAGTGTACGCTCTAGCGCTCGTGTCCGATCAAAGGAAGAAAGTGCCACGGGAAGGAAGCGTTGCAGTACGTCTGGGAAGAAGAGGTACGCGAGAAGCGGTGACAGAAAGTCACGGCGCAAGATGCCCGCGGTGGCATCACTGAGTGGCGTCGTTTGCGGGGCGCCGCATCGGCTGCTCTTCTGATTGTCCGGCTTCAGGACACTTCTAAAAGTGGCGGCACCAACACTTCCACCTGAAACCGAGCTTATGGCGAATAGGTGGGAAGTGAATGCTGGGCAAAGCTCCTGCAAGGAAGCGAGCACCGCCGCTGTATGATAGGCGGCGTACATGCCACCCCCTTGAGCAGCTACCACATAGACCGGATAGGGCCGCTTCTTGTCTTCGAACGCCTTCCAGTCCGTCCGGCTTTCGAGCCAACGCCCGAACTGATCCGCTGCATCGGGTGGAGGAACAGCTGTCGCATCGCGCACGGGAGCATTGAACGCACGATGATTATCGCTCAGCCCCAGCCAGGACAGCAGTAAGGCCCAACCAACTATCGCTGAGATTATTGGCAGGCGCGAACTCTGCGATAGTCTAGAGATATGCGCGATGCCGCCGATAAGGCAGGAAAAGAACACGCCCGCGAGAAAAAACGGACCGGTCCAGTCCCAAAGCCAAATCGGACCGGCAACGGTGGAAATGGCCATAAAGGCGAAGACTACCCAGGGCCATAGCGCAAAGGCTCGTTTCGGACTAACAGCGGAGCGTGTCGACCTGGCCTCGATTGTTGCGCAGCAAGCCACACCTATCAGCGCGGCTAATATGCTCGCAAAGCCCGCGCCCTTCAGAAATAGGGGCACACGAGCGAGGGTTTCGACGAGATTACTAGCTAACGGCTCCGGCAGCTTTAGGTCTGCCAGAACACTAGCAAATCCAGCAGCAAACCTGGGGTTGGCGGAGTGCTGACCTGAGCGCAACAAGCCAATGCCAAGCCCTAGTAGCGGCAGGAACGACACGATGCCGAGTACGCAGGCTATCAGCGTGTTCGACTCTACCTTCGGGAACACAGCGGATCGTAAGAACTCGCGGCCCACCGCCCACAACACCATACAAAAAATGATGAGAGAGCACGCACCGAGGCAGGCGGCAGACAAGGCCCTTACGCCAAACTCATCCTCCAGCACTCCGCGCCAGTCACCAATCGGAACTAGGTCTTGTGCGAGCGCAGCGTAGAGATCGAGTGTTTGTTCGGGCCCTGCGAGAAAAAATGCGGCCAGCGCCGAAATGATTGCCGGAACCAGCAGTATCCGGACGCTACCAGTAAACAGCGAGATGCTCCTCAGCACCCCACCCTCGACTTCTGGCATATTCGGTTCAGCAGTTCGCATCACATGTAGGTGCCGCTTCACACCGGATGCTTGGCAAGCGCATAGTGCACGCGTGCTTCGTGCATTGTTCCGCACACTGGCCAAACGAGCTGCTGCATTGAGAGTACTGAGTTCTCAGCGACCGACAAACTAGGTCTCTTACCCCGGTATCACGCCCAAGCGTCGCAACGTCTTGCGCAGATAAAGACAGGAAGACCTCAGCGGGTGAAAGGTTTGCAGAGCGAGCAATCTCCTCCAGCTTTCCTCTATTCTCGGCAGAAAGGTGCTCATCGATGTATTGGCGGGCCATGTCCAGGTCGGCCTTAGTGGGCAACTTGGTAGATTGGGCTAAGGCAACGGTGAACAGGGCGGTGAAACAAATCGCGAGCATCATTGATCGAGCGACCGCGAGCGCTAGATTTCCTCCCATACTTCCCCCAATGCAGTCTTCCGTTGATACTAGCGCGCATCCATTCTTGGCAAAGAGGACGCTGAAGTGGCTTCTGGCGACGTTTTTGCGACTAGCCTTACGTTCTTGCCAGGAAAGAACAGCATCTCACCACGGCCAATGTCGCCTAGCTTGTCGAAGTCGGGTACCTGACGTTGCCCTCTGAACTTCGACGAGGTGTGAATAAGTGTGATTACCTCCTTCTTTACCCAGCGGGCGATTTCTCCAAAGGCCATTAGCCCATCGCCATCATCGGCCTCGCCTTTTAGTGCTTCGATTAGCTTGGCCGTGAAAATCCCTCCGTTGTCGTACAAAGCTTCCTGGTCGCTGGTGCCAGCGACAAGGAAGTTTCTTGCCTTCTTCTTAATTTCGGCCTCGATTTGTCCCAGGCGCCCGCTGTCGGTGATGGGCAGCACATCGTCATTGCGACTCATTTTCGTTGTGACCAGCCCGGAGTGACACACATCGAGCGCAACCATCACGTGATTGGCGGCAATGTTCTCCGAGTGTCTTATTTTTAGGTCGTTCGTGTGAAAGGTGGATGTCGTTTTCCGTGAAAGGTTATAGTCGTAGGTTGCCAGAAGAGATTGGTCGCGCCCGGTCGCGTCTCTCGCCGAGAGCCCGTGCCCTCCGTAGTAGATAAAAAGCCGGTCAACGCTTTCGTTCTCGCCGTCGTGCCAGTAAGTACGAAGCACGTCATCGATTTTTTGGCGCGTCGCATCCTTGTCGTAGAGTTCGACTATGTGATCAAAACCTAGCTCCCGGAGAACATTGCCGAGGTTCCTGGCTTGCGCAACCATGCCGCCCAAGTTTTTGAGCTTCTCAGTTCGGGGAATATCGGCGGGACCGTAGTCGTCAACTGCAATAAGGATCGCGTGGCTGTTCTTGTAAGGAACTTGAAATCGAGCGAGCTCCCTGTTCTCTTTCCATATTCGAAACTTTTGCCCTTCGTCGCCCCATGAAACTTCATTTAGGCCATTGCCTAGCTTGTTCAGATCGGCTCCAGCGATCTCGATCAGGTCTCCACTCGTGGCGCTTGTGGAGACAGGAACATCCTGCCCATTGAACTTTAGCCGCGAAGTCTGTCGGATTTCGCTAGGTACACCCCCAACAAACTTCAAAGCTACCCTGTCGCCCGCAACCATTGGAGTGAGTACACTCGCGATCTGCAAACGGTGCGAAAATCGTCCGAAGAGTGTTGGGTGCTGTGTGATGCTGAGAGACGCTCTTCGCACAGCTTCCACAACGCGCGGATACACGTGCATGAAAATATCGTCGACCGACAGGAGACCATCTCCATCGACATCCACGATTGGGCTCCGCAACGCCTCCGCCAAAAAATAAGCCAGGGCACCGTGTTTCAGAGACGGAACTACATCCACTACCTCCTCATCCACCTTGGAGGAGGAGAGAACAACAAGATTGGGATACTGTTTTGCGACTTGCCCTACCAAGGCCTCGCCGATGTGGCACCCATCTCCCAGAAACAGAATTCTTGTGTCGCGAGAAAAAAGCGAAAGCAGGTCGTCAGAGAACTCTATTGAGTTGCTGACAGCCATACCGCCGGACGGGGAACTGTCGAAGCTGCCATCGACCGGAAAGAGGTGCAGTCGGTCATCCTTTTCGTCGAAGTAAGAATGACCCGCCCAATAGATCACAACAGGCGATTTTGATATCTTTGCGAGTTCTGCGACCTCTTTCAAAGCCGCCAAGGCCTGCGCCTTGCTCGGCTCGTAAATCGCTCGAAAGGAAAGTATCTGGGCCCGTGTGCCCAGTTCAGTAATCGCCTGGGCTACTAGCTTGGCATCCTTTGTGGGACCCTGCAGGGCGTGAGCAACTTTATAATCGCTAGCCCCGATAATCAGTACATGCATTTGCGGAACTGTGGAGATTGGCCTTGTAATCCCAGCGTTGCTGCTCGGGCCGATTAGGAGGACAGCAACAAGCAGAATGGCCGCTAGGCAAGCCCGCAACATGTACACTTCCCCCTAAGTACAACGCTAAAAGTATCGCAACGGTAGAATTTGCCCACGCTAGCAGGTGCTTTCCACACGCACAATCCGTCTGCGACGCGGATGGTGGCTGTGGATCACGGTGCACACAGCGAAATCACCAAGGAATTTTCCCGACTGGCCTCGTATCACTCCTAGTCAGCGCAAGCGTCCCGGACGGCTTTGCGAGTGTTGCTTGAACTTGCCGCGAGGGGTCGCGACCTATGTCCCAAAGTCCTTATGCAAAGTCGCCCGTAGCTACATCCGCCGCCTAAATCAGGTACATGTCGCCCAATTCGACCAAATCTCTGAGCGACTGATAATACTGGTCGGAGCGGGGAGATATGAATTCTCGACCCCTTGCCCCCGAGGTAATTGCTCCCGTCATTCAAGTGTCGCCGACAGTAGTTGAGCGAGCTGCAAATCAAGATGGTTGCGAGTCCCCGCAACCACCGTTTTCAGTTTTGTACGAACGGCTTACGCGCGCATTCCCGAACTTTTCCCTTGCTTTCGTGCGCGTCATACATGTTGCCGCCGATTGCGCCTAAGAGTTCCTGTTTCCAACGCTTTGAGCGCCCCGCTTCCGGCGCCTTGCAAGTCGCCTCCAGATTCAACATGGCACACCCCGGCATACAGTCCGACCTCCGCCTGGTGCCACGAGCGAACAATTGCGACTTCAGGTTTCATAGTGGGCAGCGAAGCTAGGCCGGCCAGGCTTGGCCGCCACCGTCGATCCGAACCACCTGGCCCGAGACGAAGGCACCCATTGGCCCCGCGAAGAATTCAACAACACGTGCGACCTCGTCAACGGTGGCAATGCGATCGAGCGTGCCGTCCTCGGCCAGGCGATTGGGATCGACCGCGCGCGTTGCGAGAAACCGCTCAGTCCTGGTGTCGCCGGGTGCAATTGCATTGACCGTGACGTTGTAAGGCCGCATCTGGTCGGCAAGGCATCGCGTGAAGTGCATGGCGCCGGCCTTTGCGGTCGCGTAGATGGAGCCGTTCGTGCGCCCCTTGAAGGCAGCGACCGATCCGACTGTGATGATGCGGCCCTGGCGGCGATGCATCATGGTCTTTGCCACCTCCTGACAGACGAAAATCGTGCTCAGCAGATTGCGATCTAGGACAGCGCGGACGTCCTCGGGCTTGATGTTGACGACGTCGTTGGGATCGGGCTTGCCGCCACTCGCGGCAATGTCGCCGCCGGCATTGTGCACCAGGATGTCGATAGGGCCGAGTTCTGTCGCAGTGGTACTGACGGTGCGCGCAACCTCGTCCATGCGGGTTAGATCACCGAGCAGTTTTATGGTGCGCACCTGGAAAGTTTCCGCGATGGCGTGCGCGACGCCGGTCAGGGTCTGCGATCCACCGTACTCCGAGGGCCCGTGCTCGCGCATCCCGTGGACGGCTATGTTGCATCCGAGCGCGGCCAGGCGCTCGGCGAAAGCGCGACCGAGACCGCGTCCGGCCCCGGTCACAAGAGCCACCTGTCCTTCGAGCGTGCGAGCTGACATGTAAGGCCTCTGACCCCGCTTGGCAGTCAATCGTGCGTCAGTGTGAGGCCGACCGCAATGCTTTGCACCAGGCACATGGGGGCGACCATGGTGCGTAGCGCGGCTTCCGGCATGTCCGGGATTTCGAACGCCACCTTCGCGCCTTCGACAATCGGACTGAGCAAGCTGTCCGTAATGACGACCGCTGGCACCTTGCGCGCGACGAGTTCGGGAAACAGGCGGACGGTGTCCGGGTTGTACGTTTTGAAGCTGATCGCGATGAGCGCATCCTGCGGTGTCGCCGCGCTGGCCTGTTCACCAAGGGCGCTGCCCAGGCCGTCGAGCAAAGCCACGCGACGCCCCAGTTTGCGCAACACATAGGTCAGGTGCGTGGCAACCGGAAACGAGCCGCCCAGGCCCAGAACATAGATGGTGTGCGCTGCGCCGATGATGCTGATGGCGCGGGCGAGATCCTTTTCCGGCACGCTGTCGTGCAGGATTTCCAGCGACACCGTGCCCTCAGATGCAAATCGCGTGAGTATTGCGCGCGGAGATTTGGCGTCGCTGAATCGTCCGTCGCGCCTCAGGCCTGCGATCCTCTCCTTGTAGCTCGGCGCGACGCTGGCAACGAGACGAGAGCGAAAGACCTGCTGGATGTCGGTGAAGCCGGCATAGCCGAGCGCGCGTGCAAAGCGCACGATTGCAGACGGCTGAACCTTCGCCCGCTGGGCCACCTCGGCCACCGTTCCCAGTGCCATGTCAGTCGGATAGTCGAGAGCGAACTCGGCGATCACCTTCAAGCGATCCGAGAACTGCGCGTGCCGGCGTGCGATCTCGCTCCGCAGGGTTTCATAGGTGTTCGGCGGCCCTGGATCTCGGCGTCCGCGTGGTTGTTGTTGGCTCATTTATTTCACTTCACATATGAGATAGAATGTTTATTCTATGAACGAAACGGAAGCTGGCGTCAAACCGGCGAGAAGCGACGAGTGGGCTTAGGAGGAAGCGATGAAGAAGCATGGAATGTCCGGCGGCATGTCACGCCGCAGCGTCATGCAAGGCAGCCTGATGGCCGCGGCGGCCAGCGGCACGGCCACGTTCTTCGGACCGTGGCATCACAATCGCGTCTGGGCGCAAGGCGCCAAGCCGATAAAGCTTGGACTGACATGCGACGCCAGCGGCCAGTACGGCAACAGTGGCCAGGATGACATGCTAGGCATGCGCCTCGCCATCGACGAGTTCAATGCCAAAGGAGGCGTGCTGGGCCGCAAGGTTGAATGGATCACGGCCGACACCGAGACCAATCCCGCAACGGGCACGCGTGTGGCCGAGCGCTTCATCGCACAAGAGCAATGCGGGTTTTTGCTTGGAGCAGTACATTCCGGAGTCGCCAATGCGATCACCCAGGTCGCCAACAAGTACGGCACCATCTACTTCAACACCAATTCGTCGGCGCCAAGTGAAGCAGGAGAGAACTGCTCGCGTGTCAAGTTCGTCTGGGATGGAAACGGCACCAATTTCTCGAAGGCTGCGGTTCAGAATGCCGTAGAACGCATCGGCAAGCGTTGGCTGCTGCTTACAAATGATTATGTTTGGGGTCACACCACGTCCGCCGCGACTAAGGCGCTGGTGGAGAAGGCTGGCGGACAGATCGTTGACAACCTGCTCATCCCGCAGAACACGCGCGACTTCACCTCCTATCTGCTCAAGGTGCAGCAGATCAAACCTGATGTGGTAGCGACAGCGGTCGGTGGCGATGACATCAAGGCGCTGCGCCAGCAGGTGAGCGATCTCAAGCTCGAGGACAAAGCCGCCTGGATCAACAACCAGCAGGATTGGCCCGACATCTGGGGTGCCCCCGAGACCCTGTTCGGCGTGTTCGGAACGACCTGGTACCACCTGTTGCCGCTGCCGGGCGTGGCTGAGTTCCTGAAGCGTTGGCAGACGGTCTATCCCAAATCACCGATCCCGATGCCCGGCAACGTCTCGTACAACGGCTATATGGCGACACGCGAGTTGTTACGTGCCGTGGAACGCGCCGGGTCGACAAACAACTTGAAGGTCATCAAGGCGCTTGAAGGGCACAAGATGGCTGCTGCTGATCGCATGCAGCACTTCGATGCCTATATTGATGCGGCTACGCATCAGGTGCAGCAGACGATCTATCTCGCCCGCCGCAACCCAAAGCCGAAGGATCCAACGGACCTGTTCGAGATCATCAGCTGGACCTCGCCTGAGAACGCGCTCGATGATGCGGCGCCTGGGAAATGCAAGCTGAAGGCGGATGCGGAGATCCCGAGCTTCGAGCCCTAAGCATTCCGATTGCATGGCAAGGCGACCCTGAAGCCATCGGGGTCGCCTTCAACGTCAATGCCGAACACGAGACAGTATGGGCAGTCTTCTCAATCTTCTTCCGCACCTCCTGAACGGCATCACCCTCGGCCTGCTGTTCGCTCTCATTGCGCTCGGGTTCATGCTGATCCTTGGGCTAATGGAGCAGATCAATCTGGCGCATGGCTCGCTGTTCGCGCTGGGGGCCTATTTTGCCTACGCAATCTGCGCGCCCCGTCTTCCGCTTCCGACAGAAGTGCTGGCAGCCTGGGCCGGCGTGCCGCTGGCGTGGCGCTTCACTGCTGCGGTGATCCTGGCGCCAATACTTGTCGCCCCGTTCGGGTTGATCATCGAGCGCCTGATGCGCCGGACCTATGGACGCGACCCGCTCTACGGTCTGCTGCTGACGTTCGGCGTCGCCATGGTGCTGGAGGAAGTCATCCGCATGGTGTGGGGCACACGCGACTACATGCTGCCCGTGCCGCGCGAGATGTCGGGTGGCTTCATCATGCTCGATCTGATCTGGTCGACCTATCGATTCTGGGCCGCTGCCCTGGCGATCGCCGCCATGGCGGGGGTCTGGGTGATTGTCGAGCGGACGCGCTTCGGCGCTATGGTCAAGGCGGGCGCGCATGACAGCGAGATCGTGCAAGCCCTCGGGATAGATCTCACGCGTCTTCGGATGGCGGTATTCGTGCTCGGCACTATGCTCGCTGCATTTGCCGGTGTCGTGCTCGCCCCGCTGTGGGGCATCCGTCCTCACATGGGTGTCGACGCGGTCGTGCCGGCGTTCCTGATCATTGTATTGGGTGGCGTGGGCAGCTTCTGGGGCGCAGCCATCGGCGGCCTGCTGGTCGGCATGGTCGTCGGCTTGTCAGGAGCCTACGCGTCGGAGTGGTCAATGCTCTCCATGTACCTACTGCTGATCGCCGTGGTCACGTTCCGCGCGCGGGGGCTCTTCGGCAAGAAGAGCATCCTGGAGGCCTGAGATGGTGACGAGACTCGCGATACCAACTCTCACAACCGGCATGGTGGTGTGCTGGCTCCTGTTTGCCACCGTGCCGTTCTGGATCGAAAGGGTCGGCCTCTACCAATATCTCGGCATCGAGATCCTCATCTTCGCCATCTACGCATTGGCTTTCAATTTGGTGCTGGGCCATGCAGGCTTGCCCTCCTTCGGGCACGGGGCATTTTTCGGTATCGGTGCCTACGCCTTTGGCCTGGCGCAGTTCAACCTGCTTCCCAACCTGTGGGTCTGCCTCGTGGTGGCCGCGCTATCGGCCGGGCTGGCAGGCGCGCTGGTTGCGCTTTTCATTTCCCATAGGCGCGGCATCTATTACGCGCTGATGACGATCGCGTTCGGACAGGTGTTTTGGTTCATCGCCATCAAGGCCCACGGCATTACCGGTGGCGAGGACGGTCTGCTGAAGATCGAGCGGCTACCGGTCACGCTTGGTGTCGCGACGTTCGACATCAAGGAGCACGTCGCTCTCTACTATTTCGTCCTGGCAATCTTTGTCGGCGTCTCGGTCCTGCTCTGGCGGGTCGTGCATTCGCCGTTCGGGCGGGTTGTGAAGGCCATCAAGCAGAACGAGACGCGCGCCCGGTTCGTTGGGTACGATGTCTGGCGCTATAAGGCGGCAGTGCTCGTCGTATCTGCCGCGCTTTCGGGTCTCGCCGGTGGTTTGTTCGCCATGGCGCAGCGGTCGGCGTTCCCCGATGTGATGAGCCTGCACTACTCCGGCTATGTCGTCATGATCACGCTGGTCGGCGGCGGCTTGGTGTCATTCTGGGGCCCGGTTGTCGGCGCGATTGCGTTCTTCTTGGCACGCGATGTGATCGGCGCCATCACCACCGGGTGGATGCTGTGGTTCGGCCTTTTCTTCGTGACACTCGTGCTTTTCAAGCCCGAGGGGATCGCCGGCATGTTCTCGGGCTTCTTCGCCCGGCGCGCGAAGCAGGCCGCGCCGACCCTATCCAGCGTGCAACCGCAGGCGAGGTAGCGAATGGCATTGTTCGAAGCCCGAGACCTGCACATGCGCTTTGGTGATCGCGTCGTGCTTGAGAACGTGTCCCTGACGTTCGAAGAGGGCCGCCTGTCGGGCATAATGGGACCCAACGGCGCGGGCAAGACGACCTGCTTCAACGTGCTGACCGGGCGCTACAAGCCAGACCGCGGCCGCGTCTTGCTGGAGGGCCGCGACATTACTGGCCGGCCACCGCAGGAAATCGCACGCCTCGGCGTCGCGCGCTCCTTCCAGCTCATGACGCTGTTCGATGAGTTCTCCGTATTCGAGAACATCGCCGTTGCGTTACCTGGTATGCGGGCGCGTGGCTTCGATCCCATCGGACAGGCCTACGCCGACCCGGCTCTGATCCGGGATGCTCGCGAGATATTGGAAAGCGTCGGGCTGGCGGAGCGCGCCGATGATCCCGCCAAGGCACTGCCCTACGGTGCCCGGCGTGCGCTGGAGATCGGCGTGGCGCTCGCGTGCAAGCCCAAGCTTCTATTCCTCGACGAGCCGACGGCAGGGCTTGGCAGCGATGGCCGTGCTCGCCTCGCCGATCTCGTGCGCAAGCTGAAAGGCAAGGTCACGATTGTCGTCATCGAGCACGACATGGGGTTTCTTTTCGACTTGGCGGACGAAATCTCGGTGATCCATTGGGGACAGGTGATCGCGCGCGGCACGCCGGCCGAGCTGAAGGGCAATCCCTGGGTGGCATCCTCCAACCTCGGGCGGCTCAACTGATGCTCGACGTTGCCGCCATCGACACGTTCTACGGTGAAACACAGGCGCTGTTCGGCGTGTCGCTCACCGTGCGCCCCGGCGAGGTGCTGGCCCTTCTCGGTGCCAACGGTGCGGGAAAGACTACGGTCCTGCGCTCGATCCTTGGCCTCACGCGTCCGCGCCGAGGCGATATCCGTTTTCAGGGATCGTCCATCGCCGCTCGGCCGACGCACGAGATCGCGCGCGCCGGCATCGGCTGGGTACCGGATGACCGGAGATTGTGCCCTACGCTGTCAGTTGCCAAGAACCTGTCGCTCGGCGAGAAGCAAACGGCTTTTCGCCGCTGGTCGATGGCCGAGGTGACGGACATCTTCACCCCGCTCAAGTACCTGATGGCGCGCGAAGCCGAGACGCTGTCCGGCGGCGAGATGCAGATGGTTGCTATCGCGCGAGCACTGCTCGGCGCGCCGGGTCTCGTGCTGTTCGACGAGCCGAGCCAGGGGCTCGCGCCCAAGATCGTCGATGACGTGCTCGGCGTGATCAGGCGGCTGAAGTCAGAAGGTATCGCCGCGATCGTAGTCGAGCAAAACGCTGACATCGCCCTCGGCGTTGCCGACTGCGTTGTTGTTCTCTCCCATGGTCAAGTGGCGTGGTCGGGCGAGGCGAGGTCCTTGATGGGTGACCAGGCTCTGCGGCGGCAGCTTCTTGGAGGCTTGCAATGACGAGCGCGCCGCTGCTTGCACTCGATCACGTGTCCAAGGTTTACCATCGCGGCCTGTTCAATCGCACGCCGGCCTTTCGGCTCGACGCCGATCACGTGTTCCCCGGCCCCGAGATTGTCGGCGTGATGGGTCCCAACGGTGCTGGCAAAACCACACTGTTCGAAATGATCGCTGGGTCAAACGTGCCGTCGCAGGGGCGCATCGTGGTCGCGGGCCAGGACATGCAGCAGGTCCGCTATCGCCAGCGCGACCGCCTCGCTATCCACTACCACCAGTCCTACCAAGTGCGCCGATTCAGGAAGACCAGGCCATCGTTCCTACTGCAGCGGGCGAACAGCGCTTATCCGCTCGTACACCTCTTCGACGAGCCGCAGTTCAACACGCAGGATGGCTACATAGGGTTCATGCTGGACTTCTTCCGCAGGCTTCGTACGGAGGGTCGACTGGTATTCGTGTGCCTTCACCCTACAGCGGCCTACCAGCTGGATATCCTTCGCGAGATCTGCGAGCGGTTCCTATTTGTTGGCGGCGGACGCGTTCTTGCCTATTCGGACTTCGCCGCCCTTAGAGCGGAGCCGGAAGTCCGCAGATATTTGGGGGCGCTGGCTGTCTGAGGCAACTGGGGTCGCATTGATCCGATCGTGGGCTACGCGGACGCTAATCCATCCCAGACATTGTCAACCACAACACCACCCACACTCACTCCGCATAGGCTCAAGCTACCGCAGAGCCAACCCATCCGCTGCCTCCGAACCGACGCCGACATTGGCGTCGGGACGTAAATCAACGTTTCCATTGTGAAATCGCACGGGATCAGAACCTGTGCTTTCCATCCGACAAGTCCGACCAGTGCTCGCTTCGTGGGCAGACTGCCTAACTTTGTGTAATTCCATCCAGACCGGCAACGGGCTATGCAGGCGGCAAGGAAGATAACACGCGCCCGACATGAGCCGCCTGCCGAGCAAGTTCGCGCCTGTGGTCTATGGCATCATCCAGGTCGCTATAACCACGGCCGTTGCCACAGCGATCGCCGTCTATCAATCGATGGGACTGACGGCAGGCTCCATCGGACGATGGGCGGCGGCATGGCTGGCGGCGTGGGTCGTCATGCTGCCCGTCGTCGTCCTCGTATCGCCTTTGGTGCAGCGTCTGGTCGCCGCGATCACAGCCGAAAGCTCGCGCTGAGGTGGAGAGCACGAAACCAGGCTCGGGAAAAGCAGGATGCTCCTCGGCGGGTGCGGCGCTGAAAATCTTGCTGATCGACGGCGACCCCATCCGGCGTGAGATCCTCAAAGCCGGATTGCTCGATGCCGGCTTTATCAACGTCGTACGCATCGAAACCACCAACGGGCTGCTGGACCAAGTCTACCGCATCGATCCCGATGTCATCCTGATCGATCTTGAGAACCCGAGCCGCGACGTCCTGGAGCAGATGTTTCAGGTCTCCCGCATCGTACGGCGACCGATCGCCATGTTCGTCGACCAATCCGACCAGAGCACCACGCAAGCCGCCGTGGAAGCCGGCGTCTCCGCCTACATCGTCGGCGGCCTGCACAAGGAGCGCATCAAGGGCATCCTCGAACTGTGCATCTCGCGCTTCAACGCCGTGGCGCGGCTGCAGGACGAGCTGGCTCAGGCAAAGGATGCTTTGGCGGCTCGCAAGCTGATCGATCGCGCCAAGGGAATACTCATGCAAGCCAAGGGACTATCGGAGGAGCAGGCGTACGCGGCGCTCCGCAAGACGGCCATGAACGAGAAGCGCAAGATATCCGATGTGGCGCAGGCGGTCGTGACGGCATCGGACCTTCTGAAATGAAGCGCTTCAAAGACAAACTTCGCATCGGGTTCATCCCGCTCGCCGACGCGGCGGCCCTGATCATTGCCGTGGACAAGGGCTTCACCGCGCGCGAAGGCCTCGATGTCGAGCTGGTGCGCGAGGTGTCCTGGTCCAACGTCCGTGACAAGCTGAACATCGGACTGTTCGATGCCGCTCACCTGATTGCGCCGGTGGCGATCGCTTCCAGCCTCGGCATTGGACACGTAAAGGTGCCGATCGTCGCGCCGTTCGGACTCGGCATCAACGGTAATGCCATCACGGTCACGCCGGCGCTGCACGCGGCCATCGCCGAGACGGCGGACGGCGACCTGCTCAAGCCGATGGTGTCGGCGCGCGCCCTCGCGCGGGTGGTCGCAGCGCGCAAGGCGCGTGGAGACGATCCGCTGACGTTCGGCATGACATTTCCGTTCTCGACGCACAACTATCACCTGCGCTTCTGGATGGCGGCCGGTGGCGTGGACCCGGACGAGGACGTGCGCTTGGTCGTGCTGCCACCGCCCTACATGGTGGAGAGCCTCGCCAACGGCCACGTCGACGGCTTTTGTGTCGGAGCACCCTGGAACTCTGTGGCCGTCGACCTTGGTATCGGCGTCATCCTGCATTTCGTCTCTGAGATTCTGGCCCGCGCCACGGAAAAGCTGCTGGCCGTGCGCCAATCCTGGTCGGAAGAAAACCCGGAGACGCTGGTGCGTCTGGTGCGGGCGCATCAGCGGGCGGCGGACTTTATTGACGACACGCGCAACCGGGCCGAGGTCGCCGAAATTCTGGCGGCCCCAAGCCGCATCGGCGTTGCCGCCGAGGTGGTGCGCCGGACGCTGGACGGCAAACTGAAGGTGACACCCGCGGGAGACGTGCGCACTAGCGACCGCTACCTTCTGGTCGGCCGCGAGGATGCGGCCCGGCCTGATCCCGTGCAGGCGGCATGGCTTTACGCGCAGATGGTGCGCTGGGGGCAAGCCCCCCTGTCACCCGAGCACTTGGCCGATGCAAAGTCGGTCGTGCGACCCGACCTCTACGATGCAGCCCTCGGCAGCACGCGGGGCCAACCACACGTGGGTGAACCGGTCGACGGCATCGGGGCGTTCGCGGGACCGGCCTTCGATCCCTCAGATATTTCCGGCCATCTGTCGGCCTGGGGCATCAAACGTAGCCGCTGATGCACAGCGCTTGGTGCGCTGCACAAAAGACCGGCAGATTGCGGGCGGAAGAAGCAATGTCGGCGTCTCCATCTCCGCAAGGTGCGCACTAGTACAAGGAATTGTCGGCCAAATGCGGGCTCCGGCCGGCTGGCACGAGTCTTGATTTACTCCAACTGAAAGGATGCCAGCGCCGGCATCCAACGGTCCGACGCTGGACCAAGAGGCAACGCCGCTTACCCGGGAGGACACGCATTCCAGCGGTCCTGGGGACGCGGCTTTTTTTGTTGGCCGAAGGCGCGCACGAGAGGGCAGCCGTCGAGCCGCTAGGCAAGAGGACGACGAGCGAGATGAAGAAGATCAGCAAGACCAGAGCAACGACCGCTGACATCAGCCGTCGCGACCTCCTGAAATCGGCGTCGGCGACTGCAGCAACCGCCGCCCTGATGGCAGCAGTCAAGATGACGTTCCCATCCGGCGCCTTCGCGCAAGCCGCGAGCGGGCCGGAAGTGAAGAAGGCAGTGCTCGGCTACATCGCGCTTATGGATGCATCGCCTCTGGTGATCGCCAAGGAGAAGGGTTTCTTCGCCAAGCACGGCATGCCCGATGTGGAAGTTGCCAAGCAGGCATCATGGGGCGCCACGCGCGACAACCTCGTGCTCGGCTCGGAAAGCAACGGCATCGATGGCGCGCACATCCTGACGCCGATGCCCTACCTGATCTCCACCGGCAAGGTCACGCAGAACAACGTGCCAACGCCGATGTACCTCCTCGCGCGCCTCAACCTCGATGCGCAGGCGATCTCCGTCTCCAACGAATACAAGGATCTCAACGTCACCAACGATGCCTCCCCCCTTAAGGCGGCCTTCGAGAAGAAGAAGGCGGAGGGCAAGGAGGTGAAAGTCGCCATGACATTCCCCGGAGGCACGCACGACCTATGGATACGCTATTGGCTGGCCGCCGGCGGCATCGATCCAGACCGGGACATCTCCACCATCGTGGTGCCGCCGCCGCAGATGGTGGCGAACATGAAGGTCGGCAACATGGACGCCTTCTGCGTGGGCGAGCCTTGGAACGAGCAACTCGTCAACCAGAACATCGGTTTCACCGCCTGCACAACGGGCGAAATCTGGTTCAAGCATCCGGAGAAGGCGCTCGGCATGCGCGCCGCATGGGTGGACAAGCACCCCAAGGCGGCGCAGGCGCTGCTGATGGCCGTGATGGAGGCCCAGCAGTGGTGCGAAAAAATGGAAAACAAGCAGGAGATGTCGGAGATCGTCGGCCGCCGCCAGTGGTTCAACGTGCCCGTGGCGGACATCGTGGGCCGGGCGAAAGGGGACATCAACTACGGCAACGGTCGGGTCGCCAAGGGCACCAACCAGTACATGAAGTTCTGGAGCGAGCACGCCTCCTATCCGTTCAAGAGCCACGATCAGTGGTTCGTCACGGAAGACATCCGCTGGGGCAAGTTCGAGGCCTCAACGGACGTCAAGGCTCTGGTGGACAAGGTCAACCGCGAGGATCTCTGGCGCGCGGCGGCCAAGCAGCTCTCAGTGGCGGCCTCAGACATTCCGGCAACGCCGTCGCGCGGGAAAGAGACCTTCTTCGACGGCAAGGTCTTCGATCCGGACGATCACGTGGCCTACCTGAAGTCGCTATCGATCAAGCGCGCAGTCGTGTGACACCAGCAGCCGGCCACGAGGTTGTGGCCGGCCTTGCTCCTTCCGCGGAGACAACGCGCATGAACATGCCCATGCTGAAAGCCGAGGCCGCCGCCGTGGTCCGGGTACCTATTATTCCAGCTTTGAAAGCAGGCACCGACGTCGTACGGCTGCCGGTACGCAAGCCCGGCTACCTCCGGTCAAAGCTTCTGCCACGGCTCTCCGCGCTGGCAGCAGCCGTGCTCCCGCCGCTTGTGACGCTTTCTCTGATCCTCCTTCTCTGGGAATTGCTCTGCAACCGGCCCGGCGCGACCTTGCCGGCACCCAGCAAGATTTGGGCAGAGGCGAAGGACCTGATCCTCGATCCGTTCTTCGTTGCGGGTCCTCAGGACATCGGGCTCGGCTGGCGCGTGCTGACGTCGCTGCAGCGCGTCGCCATCGGTTACGGGCTTGCCGGCCTCATCGGCATCGCACTCGGCACCATCATCGGCCAGTCCGTGTGGGCCATGCGCGGACTTGACCCGATCTTCCAGGTACTGCGCACCATCTCGCCGCTCGCTTGGCTGCCGATCTCGCTCGCGGCGTTCCGAGACAGCCAGCCGTCGGCGATCTTCGTGATCTTCATCACGTCGGTTTGGCCGATCATCATCAACACGGCGGTCGGCATCCGCAACATCCCGCAGGACTACCGCAACGTGGCGCTGGTGCTGCGGCTCAACCCGCTCGAGTTCTTCACCAAGATCATGATCCCGTCGGCGGCGCCCTACATCTTCACCGGGCTCCGCATCGGCATCGGCCTGTCGTGGCTCGCCATCGTGGCGGCGGAAATGCTCACGGGCGGCGTCGGCATCGGCTTTTTCATCTGGGACGCATGGAACTCGTCCAGGTTGTCCGACATCGTCGTGGCGCTCGTCTACATTGGCGGCATCGGCTTCCTGCTCGACCGGGTCGTGGCGATGATTGCCACCATCGTCACCCGCGGCACTGCGGCAAACTGAGGGGGCTGCGATGACGTATCTCAAGATCGACCACGTCGACAAAGTCTTCACCCGCGGGGCGCAGGAGACGGAGGTGCTGAGCGGCATCACCGTCGGCATCGAGAAAGGCGAATACGTCTCGATCATCGGCCACTCGGGTTGCGGCAAGTCGACCTTGCTCAACATCGTGGCGGGTCTGACGCGCGCGACGGTGGGCGGCATACTTCTCGAGAACAAGGAAGTGAACGAGCCGGGACCGGACCGCGCCGTCGTCTTCCAGAACCACTCGCTGCTGCCCTGGCTCACCGTCTACGACAACGTGCGCCTCGCCGTCGACAAAGTGTTCTCTGCCACCAAGTCGCGCAAGGAACGCCACGACTGGACCATGCACAACCTCGAGCTGGTGCAGATGGCGCATGCCAAGGACAAGCGTCCGGCGGAGATCTCAGGCGGCATGAAGCAGCGCGTCGGCATCGCCCGGGCGCTCGCCATGGAGCCGAAGGTGCTGCTGCTGGATGAGCCGTTCGGGGCGTTGGATGCCCTCACTCGCGCGCACCTGCAGGACTCGGTGATGGCCATCCACGCTCAGCTCAACAACACCGTCCTGATGATCACGCACGACGTGGATGAGGCGGTGCTGTTGTCCGATCGCATCGTCATGATGACCAACGGTCCGGCCGCGCGCATCGGTGAGGTGCTGGAGGTACCGATGCCGCGTCCACGCAAGCGACTCGAGCTGGCCGCCGACAGCACGTACATCAAGTGCCGCCAGCGCGTGATCGAGTTCCTCTACGCGCGCCACAAAGCGCCCACGTTGCAGGCAGCGGAGTAAGGACCATGGCCTCGGTACGCCTGCAAAGCGGGCGGCGCGAGCGGCTCCTCGTCGTCGGCGGCGGCATGGCGGCCCTCAAGCTCGTCGAGGAACTGATCGGACAGTGTCCCACGCGCTACGAGATTGTGGTCGCAGCCAAAGAGGCGCGCCCGCCCTACAACCGTGTGCTGCTGTCCAGCCTTCTGGCTGGCGAGGTGCAGCAAACAGACACTGAGTTGCGGCCGGCAGCGTGGTACGGCGACAACGGCATAAGACTGCTCACGGCCCTGGAGGTCTCGGCCCTGCGCCCCGCGCGGCAGGACGTCGTGCTCTCCGACGGCAAGCGACTTGGCTACGACCGGCTCGTGCTTGCAACCGGTTCCAAAGCCATCCGGCTGCCGGTTCCCGGGAACGCGTTGCCGGGCGTCATCACCTTTCGCGATCACGATGACGTTGGCGTTCTGCATCAGGAAAAGCCCGGATCGCGCGCGATTGTTATCGGCGGCGGGCTGCTCGGCATCGAGGCGGCCTACGGCCTCGCAAGGCGCGGCCTACGCGTGACGCTGCTGCACATCATGCCGCGTTTGATGGAGCGGCAGCTCGACGCGCGCTCCGCCCAGTTGCTGAAGGCGGCCGTCGAGAGCAAGGGCATCGATATTGTACTCGAGGCCCACACGGCGGCCATCGAAGGTGATGGCAAGGCTGAGCGGGTCGTGTTGAAAGATGGCCGCGTCCTCCCCGCCGACCTCGTCGTGATGGCCGCAGGTGTGCGGCCCGAGATAACGCTTGCAGAGAGCGGTGGGGTTGAGACCGGACGCGGCATAAGAGTCGACGACAAGCTCGAGACCAATTGGCCGGGCATCTACGCTATTGGCGAATGCGCGGAGCATCGCGGTATCTGCTACGGCATCGTCGAGCCGGCCTACGAGCAGGCCAAGACCCTGGCACGCTATCTCTCCGGCCGCCCTGCGCGTTACGAAGGCTCGCTTCACGCGACCAGCCTCAAGGTATCGGGTGTACCCGTCTACTCGATGGGTGACTTCGAGGGCGAGGGCGCGGAAATCATCGTGCTCGATGACGAAGGCACCGGATGCTACCGCAAGCTCGTACTGCGCAATGATCGTCTCGTTGGTGTCGTGCTGTTCGGCGACACCTCCGATGCGTTCTGGTATCGCGACCTCATCAGCAAGCGGCTGCCACTCGCCCGGTTCCGGCCCATGCTCGCGTTCGGCAAGGCCCACGCGGAGGCCGCTTGAGCCATGAGCGCGCAGGACTTCAGCGAGGACCAGCGCCGCTATCTCGAGGGATTCGTCTCGGGCGTGCAGGCGCGGCGTGCCGCACAAGGGCTCAAGCCGCTTGGCGCGGAGGGTGCGCCGGCAGCGCCTTCGGGGCCGGACAGGGATCACCTTGCGGCCATGGCCCGCTTCGAGGCTGCCGGCAAGAAGCTGTCGCCGGAAGAGAAAGCCAAACGCGACGAACACCCCTTCGATGCCTACGCACGCTTCAAGAGCGAAAGCGCCAAGGGCCAGTTTCCGAAAGGCGTCGACAATTTCCGCTGGCGCTTCCACGGACTGTTCTACGTGGCCCCCGCACAGAATTCTTACATGTGCCGCCTGCGTATCCCGAACGGCATACTCACGCATTGGCAGTTCGCTGGCGTCGCCGACCTCGCTGAGCGCCATGGGGGCGGCTACGCGCACGTCACAACGCGCGCCAATCTTCAGATACGCGAAATCATGCCCGAGGGCGCGGTGTCGCTCATTGAAGGCCTCACAAGCCTCGGGCTGTCGACCAAAGGGACGGGTGCCGACAACATCCGCAATGTCACCGGCTCGCCCACTGCCGGCATCGACGCGCAGGAGCTCATCGACACCCGTCCCTTTGCCTCAGCCTGGCACCATCACATCCTCAACGACCGGTCGCTCTACGGCCTTCCGCGCAAATTCAATGTGGCGTTTGACGGCGGCGGCATCATCCCTGTGCTGGAGGACACCAACGACATCGCCTTTACGGCGGTGACGGTGCCCGAAGGCGGGGGTGTCGACGCCGGCGTGTGGTTCCGGCTCGGGCTCGGCGGCATCACCGGACACGAGGATTTTGCCAAGTACGGCGAGATCTACGTGAAGCCGGACGCGGCTGTGGCGGTTGCCGATGCGGTCGTCCGGGTGTTCATCGACCATGGCGATCGCACCGACCGCAAGAAGGCGCGCCTAAAGTATGTGCTCGACGCCTGGGGGCACGAAAAATTCCTGGGCGAAGTGGAGGGCAAGCTCGGCTACCGGCTCGTGCGGCTGCCGGCCGCCTCGGTTTCGGCACCAAACCGGCAGGACCGCAAGGCGCACGTCGGCATCCATGCGCAGCGCCAGCCGGGCAAGGTGTGGGCCGGCGTCGTGCTGCCCGTCGGCAAGATGACGGCCGGGCAGATGCACGGGCTCGCAAGAATCGCGCGCGAACTGGGCGACGGCGATATCCGCCTGACGGTGTGGCAGAACCTCCTGATCTCCGGCATAGCGGAAGAGAACGCGGCTCTCGTCGAGAACTGCCTGCGCGAGATTGGGCTGACTTCCAGGGCTTCCAGCGTGCGCGCCGGCCTGATTGCGTGCACTGGCAACACTGGCTGCAAGTTTGCGTCGTCCAACACGAAGGACACCGCAATGGCCATCGCCGACTGGGTGGAGCCCCGGGTGGTGCTGGATACGCCGGTCAACATACATCTCACGGGTTGCCCGCATTCCTGCGCCCAGCACTACATCGGCGACATCGGCATGCTGGCCTGTCGCGTGCCCGTAGACGACTCGGGCGAGGACACCGTGGAAGGCTTTCACATCTTTGTCGGTGGCGGCTTCGGCCCCGATGCAGGTATCGCCCGCGAACTCTTTCGCGACGTGAAGACCGAGGATTGTCCGCGCGCCGTTGAGCGTATCCTGAAAGCCTACATCGGCGCACGCAACGGAGCCGAGGAGACGTTCCTTGCCTTCACCCGGCGCCACGAGGTTGGCGCGCTGAAAGCGATGATCGATGCTGCTCCTGTCGACGGTGCGGCATGACCCTCCAGACGAAAATGCCCGCGGCTTCCGAGGTCATGATCCCGGAAACCGCGCCGTTCTCGCCGGAGCAGCGCTCCTGGCTCAACGGCTTCTTTGCCGGATTGCTGTCGCTCGACGTAAAGGCGGCGGCTACGGCGCTCGACGGCGCGATGCCGGAGGCTGCCGCCAAGGCGCTGGGCGAGGAGGACGGTGCACCCTGGCACGATGCGGCCACGCCGATCGACGAGCGCATGAAGCTCGCCGATGGCAAGCCGCTGCCGCGCCGCCTGTTCGCCGCGATGGCCCAGCAAGACTGCGGCCAGTGCGGCTATCTCTGCGAGACCTATTCGAAGGCCATCGCAGACGGGAAGGAGACAAAGCTCAATCTCTGCGCTCCCGGCGGCAAGGAAACGAGCCGCATGCTCAAGCGGCTGCTGGAAGATGCGCCGCCCGCTCAATCGGCGACACCGCCTTCGCCCGCCGAGGCAAAGCCTTCCGAGATCGGCACGCGGGATGCACCCGTCGAAGCCATGTTTGTTTCCACAACTCGTCTCAACGGCGATGGCTCGGAGAAGGACACACGTCACGTCGTGTTCGATCTTGCCGGCAGCGGGTTGCGGTATGGGCCAGGCGACAGTTTCGGCCTGTTCCCCAAGAACGATCCCGCGCTCGCGGACGCGGTCCTCTCCGCACTGCGCGCACCCGCTAATTTCCCCGTCGGCGGCAAGCCAATGCGTGACGCACTGATCGAGGATTACGCGCTCGGCCTCGCCCCGGACATGCTGTTCGAATTGGTGAGCCATCTTGTCGGTGGCGAGCGGCGGCAGAAGGCCAAGTTGCTCGCGAAAGGGGAGGACCCCGACGGCGACGCAGCGACGCTCGATGTGCTGGCCGTATTGGAGAAGTTCGCTCCGGTGCATCCCGATCCGGAAGCGTTTGTGGAATGCCTCGAGCCGTTGCAACCTAGGCTCTACTCGATCGCATCCTGCCCGCTTTCGACGCCTGGCCAGCTTCACCTAACGGTCGACGGCGTTCGCTATGAGATCGGCGAACGGCGGCGCCTCGGCGTTGCCTCGACATTTCTTGCGGATCGCGCCTCGCCTGGTACACGGGTCAAGGCTTACATCCAGAAGGCGCACGGCTTCGCGCTGCCGAAGGATGGCGCGGTACCGATCATCATGGTCGGGCCCGGCACCGGCATTGCACCGTTCCGTTCCTTCCTCTGGCATCGCAGGGCAACCAAGGCGACGGGACGGACCTGGCTGTTCTTCGGCCACCAGCGGGAAGCAACCGACTTCTTCTATCGCGATGAGCTTGCGCAGATGCTCTCCGACAAAACCTTGTCGCGGCTGTCGACCGCATGGTCGCGCGACGGAGCCGCCAAGGTGTACGTGCAGGACCGCATGCGCGAGGTCGGCCCCGAGCTGTGGGCGTGGCTGAAAGATGGTGCGCACTTCTACGTCTGCGGCGATGCCAAGCGCATGGCCAGGGATGTCGAGGACGCATTGGTCGAGATTTCCGCCAAGGCCGGCCAGATGAGCGACGCCGCGGCCAAGGATTTCATCGCCGAGCTGAAGGCCGCGGGCCGCTACCAGGCGGATGTCTACTGATGACCGTGGAATTCAAGCCCTCCGATTGGGCGCAGCCGGCGGCAAACGCAACGGTGCGCACGACGTGCCCATACTGCGGCGTCGGCTGCGGGGTGCTGGCGACACCCGATGGCAAAGGCGGGGCCGCGATCAAGGGCGATCGCGACCACCCCGCAAACGCCGGGCGCCTTTGCTCGAAGGGTTCCGCACTCGGCGAAACGCTGGGCCTGGAAACGCGGCTGCTACACCCGGTCGTCGATGGCGAGCGGACGAATTGGGGCGAAGCGCTCGACCAGGTCGCGAAGCGATTGCAGGGCGTCCGCTCCGCTCACGGGCCGGAGGCTATCGCCTTCTATCTGTCTGGCCAGCTTCTTACCGAGGACTACTACGTCGCCAACAAGCTGGCGAAGGGCTTCATCGGCACGCCGCACGTCGATACCAACTCGCGGCTGTGCATGGCCTCCTCCGTTGCCGGCCATCGCCGCGCCTTCGGAGCCGACGTCGTGCCGCAGTGCTACGACGACCTCGAATTGACCGACTTGATCGTGCTGGCGGGTTCCAATGCCGCCTGGTGCCATCCCGTCCTCTACCAGCGCATGCAGACTGCGCGTTCCGAGCGCGGCCTGCGGCTCGTCAATATCGATCCACGGCGCACTGCGACCTGCGAGGGTTCCGACCTGCATTTGCCAATCCAGCCAGGCACCGATGGATATCTCTGGAGCGGGTTGCTGGTCTGGCTCGCGGAGCGGAAGCTGATCGATGCGCGCTTCGTCGAGGATCATACGCGCGGATTTGCCTGGGCTCTGCGCCGTGCGTATCACCTTGCGCCCGATCTCGACACGGTCGCCGCCGCCACCGGCCTCGACCGCCAGGCGATCGCCGTCTTCTACGGATGGTTCGCGGGCACGCCGCGCGTGGTCTCCTGCTACAGCCAGGGGGTCAACCAGTCGGCGCAGGGCACCGACAAGGTCAATGCCATCATCAATTGCCATCTCGCAACCGGCCGCATCGGCAAGCCGGGCTCGGGTCCGCTGTCGCTGACCGGGCAGCCCAACGCCATGGGCGGACGGGAAGTCGGCGGCTTGGCCAACATGCTCGCGGCGCACATGGGCTTCTCGGAAACCGAGCGCGACCGCGTGCGCAGGTTCTGGAACGCGCCGAACCTTGTCGGCGGCCAGGGCCTGAAGGCCGTCGACATGTTCGATGCCATCGCCGATGGACGCATTAGGGCGCTGTGGGTGATGGGGACGAACCCGGCGGTGTCCCTGCCGCGCGCCGATGCCGTGCGCACCGCGCTGGCAAAGCTCGACGTGCTGGTGGTGTCCGAGAACGTCGCCGGAAACGACACGGTGACGACGGCGCATATCCGTCTTCCCGCCGCCGCCTGGGGCGAGAAGGACGGCACGGTGACGAACTCGGAGCGATGCATCTCCCGCCAGCGCGCCTTCCTGCCCTTGCCGGGGAGCGCACGGCCCGACTGGTGGATCATGAGCGAGGTCGCACAGCGGCTCGGGTACGCCGAAGCGTTTGCTTATCGAAGCGCCGGCGAAATATTCGCGGAGCACGCGCAGCTTTCCGGGTTCGAGAACGGCGGACGGCGTGCCTTCGACATCTCCGGGGCAGTGCCGGCAGGCAAACCCGCGTTCGATGCGATGGAGCCATTTCAGTGGCCGAGGCCGCAAGAGGCCGTGTCGACCACTCGACTGTTTGCCGACGGGGCCTTCTTCACCGCGGACGGCAAGGCACGCTTCGTCGCGATCTCGCCGCCGCGCCTGCGCAGCACGGTGTCACGAGAGTGGCCGTTCATTCTCAACACGGGCCGCATTCGCGATCAGTGGCACACGATGACGCGAACAGGGCTGTCACCGCGCCTGTCCACACACATCGCGGAGCCGTTTGTCGAAATTCATCCCGACGACGCGGGTAGGCTGCAGCTCGAGCAGGGAACACTGGCAAGGGTCGCGACACAGCACGGTTCTGCGATCCTGCGCGTTCTGGTCAACAAGGGCCAACAGCCGGGAACGATCTTCGTGCCGATGCACTGGTCCGCCGAGAACAGCTCGGCGGGCCGCATCGGCGCGCTGGTACAAGCGGAGACAGACCCCATTTCCGGGCAGCCGGAGGCGAAGGCGACGCCTGCGCGCGTCGAGGCTCAACCGGCTGCGCACTATGGATTTCTGTTGTCGCGCCAGGCGCTCTGGCCGGATGGGCTCTCCTACTGGGCCCAGGCCCGCGCGACCTTCGGCCATATCCTCAACTTCGCACTCGAGCGGCCACCGCGCGAAGGATGGGCCGTGTGGCTGCGCGCCATCCTGCCCGCAGGCGAGTTGATGACATTCCAGGATGCCGGCGCTGGCGTTCATCGCGCAGCGATATTGCGAGGCGGGCGGCTTGATGCACTCGCTTTCGTCGGAGCCGGCCCGAAGCTCCCGTCACCCGAATGGCTGAAGTCGCGCTTCGAGGCGCCTTCCATTGCGCCGAACGAGCGGCGCGACCTACTTGCCGGCTGTCCCGCCGAAGGTGCGGTCGATGAGGGAGCCACCGTGTGCGTGTGCTTTCAAGTGGGCGCCAAGCGGATCGAAGCCGCAGCGTGCGCAGGCCACCGCAGCGTGGAGAAGATCGGACGCCACTTGGGCGCCGGCACCAATTGCGGTTCGTGCATTCCCGAGATTCGCCGCCTGCTCACCCTAAAGGAGGTCGTGCGTGAACTCGCTTGAAAGCAAGACAGCGCGCGCCCCAACGCCCAAGCGACCCCGCCGCATGCAGCGCCTCGCAACGCTTCCGCTGTTCTTTCCGCTTGAGGGACGACGCGCGGTTGTCATCGGCGGCACAGAGGCCGCGGCGTGGAAGGCGGAGTTGCTATCGGCCGCCGGCGCGACCGTCGAGGTTCTAGCTTGCAACATTTGCGTGGAGATGGAGTTGCTTGCGGCTGACCCGCCTGGCGGGCCTGTGACACTCACGCGGACGACCTGGTCGCGCACATGTTTCGACGACGCTGCTGTCGCTGTCGCCGCGACGGAGGATGATGCGGAAGCGGCATTGATCTTCGCCGCCGCCAGCCAAGCCGGAGTGCCGGTCAACGTCATCGATCGCCCGGCATTCTGCTCGTTTCAGTTTGGCTCCATCGTCAATCGCTCACCCCTGGTCGTCGGCATTTCGACGGGAGGCGCGGCGCCGGTTTTTGGCCAAGCCATACGCTCGCGCATCGAAGCGCTGCTGCCCGCCGGATTTGCGCGTTGGGCCGCGGCGGCGCGGGAATGGCGCGGCGAGCTCAAAAGACTAGGCCTCTCGCTGGCCTCGCGCCGCCACTTCTGGGAGCGATTTACCGACATCGCCCTTGTTGCGTCGGACCGCGCACCTTCCGCTGCCGATCGCGACGCACTGATGGATTGGGCAACCGGCCATACCAGCGGTGCCGTTTCGACGGGTCACGTCACCATTGTCGGAGCAGGTCCGGGCAATCCCGAGCTGCTGACCCTCAAGGCCGTTCGCGCGCTGCGCACCGCTGACGTGATCCTGTTCGACGATCTTGTCGCACCAGAGATTCTCGATTTCGCGCGCCGCGAAGCCAAGCGCATGCTCGTCGGCAAAACCGGTTACGCGCCATCCTGCAAGCAGGACGACATCAATGCGCTGATGGTGGGACTCGCGAAATCCGGCAAGCGCGTCGTCCGCCTCAAGTCCGGCGATCCAATGATCTTCGGCCGCGCCGGAGAGGAGATCACCGCATTGGAGTGGGCAGATATCCCGGTTGAGGTCGTTCCCGGGATCACCGCTGCGCAGGGCGTTGCAGCGAGCCTGAAAACATCACTTACGCATCGTTGCGGTGCACGGCGTGTTCAATTCATCGCAGGGCACGCACACGACGGCCATCTGCCGGACGATATGGATATGTCCACGCTCGCAGATCCGCATACGACCACCGCCATCTACATGCCGCTCGGAACCTTCGCGGTGCTGGCCCGGCGGCTGGAGCTTGCGGGTTTTGACATGGGACGGCCAGTCAGCGCGACTTTCAATGTTACGTGCCCTAGTGAGCATACGGTGTCCGGGACCCTGACAACAGTAGGTGCAGAAATCAGCGCCCTAAAAGGAGAAGGTCCTTGTCTGGTACTTATTGAAGCTGGCCATCTAGCTTCAAGTCTGGCGCAAGTTCGCAATCGCGTTGCCGTTCTTGCCTGAACCAGGTGCGCAGCGAAAGCGGCCGCCGGCTTCTGGCGCAGACCTGCCTGTGATGAGCCTCGCGTACTTAAGGGAGGTCAATGCCGCCAGTCGCCATCTGGGTGACCGCAGTAGATTCCAGCCTCAATCTACCGTCGCACGGTCGCAGCTACGGCAGCGCCCGGGAAAACTGACCGGTAACCGCAGCTGTTTACATTCGCCGCGGTTACTCCGTTGTTCGTCCGGAATGAGGCCGATCACTCCGGAAGCGGAATGCCGAGATCGATGCGGAAACTTGCCAGCAACTCCTCCATCGCGGCATTGCTATTGTCGACATGCGCATCAGCATAGCGCGTGACACCAGCGCGAGCTGCATGGGTCAACCCCCGGCATTGTGCCGGAATCGTTGGGCTGCCGCCTCGCAACATCGCGTTGGTGGCGGCAAGTGCGGCCTGCGTGCAGATTGGAAGATCATTTTCACTTATGCCCAGGTCGTGAGCTTCAAGCGCGACGGATACCGCGTTCGCCACCAGAGCATCGGCGCGTTCTGCAAAGTCCTCGATCTCGTCGGCCTCTTCAACGTTCAACGGAGACCGCGTTGTTCTCAGCGACAGTAGACCGAGCGGCTGGCATGACCACGCGCCGAAGGCGCCGGGCGTGGGTTTCATACCATGACCTTTTTGGCAGCATCGCCCGTTCGCGCCGCAAATATCACCGCGCGGCGTATTGTCCGCGGGTGGATAAGGGGCCCCCGCCTCTACCGTGGGAGCGTTCATCCTTTCACGCAACGTCTCGCGCAAACTGCGCTGCGGTTGGTCCGATGAGCGGTCGGGATGACCATAGAGATAAACGTTGTCCACGCATTCACGGAACCGCTGAGTGGTGTCGCGCCTCGAGCCGAACCGCGCGATCAACGCTTGGCGCAGCGGGTTTTGGCGCTCAGCTTCCTTCTCGCAGGTTTCGCGCAAGCCGGGGTTGCTCTGCAAGATGGCCTTCAGCTTGAAATCAGCAAAGCAGTTTTGCGTGTCCCTCGAATAGGAGCCGCAGGCTTCGCGCGCTTGCCTCCCGAGCGCAACTGGGTCGGGGTTAGGCCTGTGGTTTGATTTCCGCGGCAAGGTCGGCTCGACGCACATGACGTAGTAACTTGCAGTGCGGCGCTCGAGATTGTTCGCGTCGGGGCATTTTTCCCTGGTACCGTCCCACATGCGCGGCACTGCGCTGACGGAGGGCGGTGGTGGAGTTGCGGCCGCAATCTCGGTCGGAGCGCTAGGCGGGACGGCTGCAGTCATGGCTGGCGCAGCAAGTTCAACCGCTTCGCGCAGAATGCTCAGTTCGAACGTGTGATCGCCGGCGCTGCGCGCCGCGGTGGCCGCCTTGTTGTATTCCTCCGCGGCGACCTTCGGGTTGCTTTGCCGTATCAGGCGCGCCCCACGGAGCGCGCGATTGGCGTCGTTGCAATGCGTGGCGGCCGGCGCCGTGCTGCTCGTTCCCGTAATGTCGCTGCACGAAGCGGAACTCGTCCCCTTGCCGGGAGATGGAACCGGCTGGGCAGCAGCAACCGGCGGCGGCGCCTGTCCGGCCTTCTTGTCGGTTTCCTTCTTGAGAAGCGCAGCTTCTGCGGCTGCGTTACCGCCACAATACACTCGCGGGGGTGTCTTGAACGTGACGTTGCATGTGTATGGATAGGTTTGCCGGGCGCTGCGCTGCAGGATCGCGCGCTGAGCAGCATGCGCCCTTTTTAGATCGTCCAGTGCAGAGCAGTCACCGGATCTGACGCGGGCTGCGGCTGCTTGTATCTGTCGCTCGCTTTCCCTGAAGCGGGCCATTCCCTCGGGGGTGCATTGAGCATGCGCCGTTTCCCAAAGTACGAAGGGAGCTATGGCAGCGATCAGGAATTTGCGCATGCGCGGGACCGGATCACGGAATTGAATCAATTGGGCAGTGTAGTCACTATCGCGCGTCAGACAATATTCTTCGGAGAGCTCCCTTCCGAAAAACGCCTCTTGCGCGGATCGCACTATCGCAACCACCTAGAACTTGATGGATTAGCGGATTTCCGACCCGTTTTCGTTCCTCCGCTGAACACAGCCATCGGTTGTCCGCCAAGGAGGCTTGCGTCGTCGGCTTGATCCGGTGAAGCTCCTGCATGCGCGCTCCGCCGACGGTCGACATAGACCTCTCGTCGTTCAGCCTTGATCCCTATCCCACCCTAGCGCTGCTGCGCCGGGAGGCACCGGTCGCGTTTGTCCCGCAGCTCGGGTCGGCACTGCTGACGCGCCTTGATGACATCGCCGTCTGGGAGAAGCGCGCCGATGTATTTTCATCGCATCAACCCCAGGGGCTCATGAACCGGCTCATGGGCCACAACATGATGCGCAAGGATGGGGCTGATCACCTCGCCGAGCGGAAGGTTTTCCTCAGAGCTGTTTCTCCCCAGACTGTGAAAGACGTCTGGACAGAACGCTTCCGCAATCACGCCGAACGCATTCTCGGTGACATTGCCCCTTTGGGCGCAGCCGACTTGATGCAGGCCTATGCCCTGCCTCTTTCCGGTGAATGCCTGAAGGAGATCACCGGCCTGACCAACGTCGGCTATGCCGATATCGACGCTTGGTCGCAGGCCATGATTGAGGGCATTGCCAACTATGCCGGCGATCCGCTGGTCGAGGCGCGCTGCAATGCGGCCACGGCCGCCATCGATGCCGCGATAGATGACCGGTTGCCTTCAACGACAAAGTCGCCGGACCACTCGCTCTTGAGCGTCATGCTCGAAGGAGGCATGCCGCTTGAGAACGTGCGTCACAACATCAAGCTCACGATCAGCGGTGGCCAGAATGAACCGCGCAAGGCCATCGCCGGGTGTATTTGGGCATTGCTCGCCCATCCCGAGTATCTCGCCAAGGTGCGTGACGGCCAACTCAGATGGACACAGGTGTTCGACGAGTACGTGCGTTGGATATCGCCCATCGGAATGTCGCCGAGGCGCATCGCACAGGAGGTGACCATCGGCGAGGCGACGCTCCTGCCGGAGATGCGCGCCTTTCTCATGTTCGGTGCGGCGAATCGCGACGAGGCGCACTTTGAGGCGGCAGATGAATTCAGGCCTGGCCGCGACACGAGCAAGGCGATCGCCTTCGGGGCCGGCCCTCATTTCTGCGCCGGTACCTGGGCTGCGCGCGCGATGGTCGCCAATGTGGCCCTGCCTATGGCGTTCGAGCGGTTGCGAAACTTGCATGTCGAGCCGCAGAAGCCCATTGAAATCACAGGCTGGGCGTTCCGCGGGCTGCGCGCTCTGCCTGTGACGTGGGGCGCTTGAAGAGTCGGATTCCGCTTCCGATCGCTGCTTTTACATCATGGTGCGCGTGGAGGAGCTGCGACTTTCAGCACAGCTTCGGCGAACCACTCGACCTGCTCACGCATCTCTCCGATTGTGTAGGTCGGGAAAATCAGGGCGCAGAAGTGGTCGACTCCAATGCCACGCAGGCGGTCCACTTTCTCAAGGATGGCTTCGGGTGAGCCCACCAGGTTCATCGCAAGCTGTTGGCTGAGATCGCGTCCAGTATAAGCAAGCGACTTGCGGTGCGCGACGAGGCCGCTGGCCATATGCTTGGCTTCGGCCTCCTCTACCGTGTTGGCGATGGTGACGGAGAACTGCGGCGCGACCTCCACTGCCCCCGGCTGTCTGCCATTTGCAACCGTGCGATCGCGCAACAGCGCGATGCGATCCTTCATCTCTTGCATCGGCCGCCAAGCTGGAAGCCAGCCGCTACCCCATCGCGCGGCCCGTTCCACGGCTTGGAGGTTGTGGCCGCCCACATAAATTGGGAAGCGCTGGATGGGTTTGGGGAACATCTCAACGTCGCGGAATGCGTAGTGCTTGCCGTCGAAGCTGCACTTCTCTTCGGTGAGAAGACGATGCAGCGCGTCGAGGGCTTCGTCCATCATGTCGCCTCGTCGCGCGCCCTGCTCAACGAGGCGGGGGCTCTGAGCGTTGAACTCCTCTTTGTACGCGCCGATGCCAACCCCGAGCGTGAAGCGTCCACCGGAAAGCTGGTCCAGCGTCGATAGTTGCTTCGCCAGATAGACGGGCTCGCGCATCGGTAGGACCAACAGCGCGGTGCCGAGGCGCAGGGTCGTAGTGGCCCCTGCGATCATGCTCATGGTGATCAGAGGCTCATAAAAGTTTGGAGGCGTGTCGGGGAACAGCTCGCGCACGTAGTGCTGCGTGGTGATGTGATCGTTGCCCCACACGGAATCATAGCCGAGCCGTTCGCACAGTTGCGCCAGGCTGACGAAGTCACCCGGTTTCACGAATGGAATCGAATGGATGAGACCTTCGAATCCGGTGGGCAGACAGACGCTGAATTTCATGGTGAGTTTTGTGTCTTCGGCGGGGATGGAGCTTGCCGGCGCATCTGTATGCGCCGGCAGTTGCCGTGGCGTTGTTTCGTCACTTCGCGGCAGGTATTTGGAGCTGCGAGACAAGGTCTTCGGCTGTCTTCATCTGAGAGCGGATGAAGCTCTCGATTGTGTTGCCCGCCATGTCGACCGGCATCATCTTCAGCTGGGCCATTATGCTCAGGAACGACTTGTCCTTGGACGCTTTGCGGAAGGCGTCCTCGAGCTTGATGCGGACATCTTCGGGCATCCCGGCCGGCCCGCCGATAATCTGGAAGGAATGCAGCGACGCAACGCCGAGTTCCTTCATGGTTGGCACTTTCTCGAGTCCTTCGGGCCGTGTTTCGGTAGTGACCGCAAGAACGCTCAGTTCGCCCGACTCAACAAACGGTGCCCATATCGACGTCTCTGTAATGAAGTCGACATGGTTGCCCAGCAGCGCAGGCAACGACTCCGCCGAACCCTTCTGCGGGATGTGGATGAACTTGGCACCTGTCGTCCTGGCGAGCGCTTCGGCGCTCATGTGCTGGTAGGTGCCGACACCGCCCGTTGCGTACTTGAGAGTTCCTGGATTCTTCTTCCCTTCGGCGATCAGGTCCTGGACCGTCTTCCATCGGCTATTGGCACGGACCACGACGCCGATCACGTTGTCACCCATGTAGGTCACATACGAGAAGCCTGCGGGCATACTGTACGGAACCTTGCGGCCGGTGAGCGGCAGCAGGTACGCTGTGCTGGTCAGCAGTCCGATCGTATACCCGTCGGGTTTGGCCGTGCTGAGTTCGCTCAGGCCAATGGTCGAGGCCGCGCCGGGCTTGTTCACCACCACGATGGGTTGGCCGAGATGCGCTTCAGCGGCCTTGCTGAAGGCCCGGACCGTCTGGTCGGACGAGCCGCCCGCGGGCCACGGAATGATCATGGTGATCGGTCGCTCGGGAAATAGCGCCCTGGCCGGATCGGCTGCCGCCAGAACGATGCCCGCTATTGCCAGCGCCCACACCGTTATTCGGCCCACGGACGTCTTTGGCCCAAAACTCATCTCGTCGCTCTCCTTTTTGTCGGGGCGGGCAGGCCAGGGACACAGCCGGTTCCCCAGCCGACGCCGCGCAAGTTCTGAAAACCCCGTGTCTTGACTCCTACAACAGGTCCGATAGCTATGACGACATGAAAATGGAACTGCGTTCCGATAATAGGAACGATACGGGAGATCGGAACGTGAGCCAGTCGGCGGACCGTGCGCTCGCCGTGCTCGACTTGCTTGGCAACGGGCAGGAGCTTGGCGTGCGCGAAATCGCCCGCGAGCTCGAGCTTGCTGCGAGCATCGTGCAGCGGATGATCAACACGCTGTGCAACCGCGGCTATGTCGAGCGCGGACCAGGCGGACAGAAATACCGCGTTGGCTATAGGGCCTTTCAGGTCGGGCGCAGCTATCTAGCGCACGGCGATCTGCACGCCGTCAGCCTGCCGGAACTGCGCACAATGGCGGAGCGCGATCAGATCAACGCCTATCTTGGAGTGCTGCGCGGCGGCTCAGTTGTTTACCTTGAGGCGCTGCAGAGCAGTGGCCCCATAGCGATCACGAGCACACCAGGGTCGAGCGCACAGCTTCATTCCACTGCATTCGGCAAGGCATTGCTGGCGGAGCTGCCGGACACCGAGATCGCCGCAATACTGGGATCCGAGCCGTTCCAGAGGCTGACGCCAAAAACCAAGACGACACTCGACGAATTCATGGAGGAAATCCGGGAGGTCCGCCGGACCGGCTATGCCGTCTCCGACGAGGAGAACATCGAGGGCGTGTTCGCTGCCGGTGCGGTCGTGCGGGACGCCAGCGGGCAGGCGGTTGCTTCCGTCAGCGGCGCCGTCCCGCGCCACCAGCTCCAGAGCGACGGCATCGACAATCTCTGCCACATCGTCGTCGGCGCCGCGCAACGCATATCCCGTCGCCTCGGCGCGTCGCCCGTCATGTTGCGCACATCCCGATCTGCACCCCAGTTAAGCTAGGAAAGACGCAGGCATCATGTTGATGAACCAGGAGCGCTTGTTCGCGCGCATGAAGAAGGACGGGCTCGACGCCATCGTCGCGACGATGCCGGAAAACGTCACTTACTCAAGCGGGTTCTGGGCGATGAGCCAGTGGATCAGGCGTGGCCCGCAGGCCTACGTGCTGACGCCGGGGGAGGGACGGGGCGAACCGGCTGTGATGGCCAGCACCGGCCTCATCGATCTCGTCGCGGACCCGTCGGTGTGGGTCAAGGACGTCCGCCGCTACGGTCGCTTCATCGTCGACCGCACCCCGGATGTCGCCCTTGGCGCACATGACACGCGTATCGAGCAACTGCTGGCGCAACAGGAAGACAGCGACGCGGTGTCCTGTCTTGTTCGTGCAATCAAGGATCGCGGCCTGGACAAGGCGACTATTGGCGTCGACGAAATCGGCATCCTCCCGCAGTACTGGGACAAGCTGGCCGAAGCGCTGCCGAACGCCAAGCTGGTGCGTGCCGCTGACGTCTTCCGCTTTGCCCGCGCCATCAAGACGCCCGAGGAAGTCGCCTGTCTGCGCAAGTCGGCGCAGATCGCAGACAAGTCGATCCAGGCGGCGCTGGCCGTCGCGCGCGAGGGAGCGACTGAAATGGATCTCGCGCGTGCTTTTCACGGCACCACCATCAACGAAGGCGGCATGCCGGTGCTTGGTTGCATTGGTTTCGGCGCGCGTAGCGCCATGACCAACGTCCAGCCTTCTGAATACGCGCTCAAGCAGGGCGATATTATCCGTTTCGACGTTGGCGGACGCTACGGCCACTATCGTGCCGATATTGCACGCAACGGCGTGCTCGGAGAGCCGACCAAGAAACTGGCCCAGTACCATCGCGCGATCTGCGTCGGCCTTGATCGCGCGATCGAGATGATCAAGCCGGGTGTGCGCGCTTGCGACGTCTTTGAAGCCTCCGTCGAGACCGTGCGCCGCGAGGGCATTCCGCACTATCGCCGGAGCCACGTCGGGCACGGCATCGGACTCGACGGCTATGACGCGCCCGACATCGCGCCGTCCAACACGGCGACCTTCGAAGAGGGGATGGTGATCTGCGTCGAGACTCCCTACTACGAGATGGGCTTTGGCGGATTGCAAGTCGAGGACACGTTGGTCATCACCAAGGACAGCGTGGAGTCGTTCATGCTCAGCAGCACAAAGCTTCGGGTCGTTTGATGGCCCGGGTGGTCTCACTCCAATGCGCCCGCTGTGCGGCCCGCTATCCTGCGGACCACTATGCGGAGGACTGCCCGGCGTGCCGAACGGCGGCGCGCAGCAATCTGACTGTCGTCTATGACGACGAACTGAGGAGTAGGCGGCCGAAGCCGGGAGACGATGCAGGGCGCGGGCTTTGGCGCTACGGCGATCTGCTGCCCGTCACGAGGGCGGAAGCTGTCAGCCTCGATGAGGGCAGTACGCCCCTGCATCGCCTGGAGGGCGCCGGCAGGCTGCTCGGCATGCCGCGCCTGTTCGGAAAGGACGAGTCGCGCAACCCGACGTGGTCTTTCAAGGATCGGCTTGCGTGCCTCGCAGTCTCGGCGGCAAAGAAAATGGGCGCCGAGGTGATTGTCTCCAGCTCATCCGGCAATGCCGGTGCAGCGGCGGCTGCATATGCCGCAAAGGCTGGCCTGCCTTGTGTGATCTTCACCTTCAAGGGCACCGCCGGCGCCATGGTAACGCAGATGCGTGCCTACGGCGCCAAAGTGGTTGCAGTCGAGAACAAGCCGGACCGCTGGACCCTGATGGAGATGGCGGTCCGCCAATATGGCTGGTTCCCGACATCGCCGTTCTTCGGGCCGGTCGTCGGCAGCAATCCGTACGGCATCGAAGGCTACAAGACGCTCGCCTACGAGATCGCGGAGCAGTTGGACTGGCAGGTGCCTGACTGGTGCGTGCTGCCGGTGTGCTACGGCGATGCCCTGGTCGGCATGTGGAAGGGCTTCGAGGACATGATGGCGTTCGGCTGGACCGACCGGATGCCCCGCATGGTAGCGGCCGAAGTCTACGGCTCCCTCGGCTCCGCGCTTGCGAGCGGCACCGACGCGCTTCCCGATATGCCAAAGACTGGTGACACCGTTGCCGTCTCGATCGGCGCCACGCGCGGCACCTATCAAGCCGTCAGCATCCTCCGGCGATCAGGCGGCACGGCCGTTACGGTCGGCAACGACGACATGCTGCGCTGGCAGCAGCAGCTCGCCGCCAAGGACGGCCTATATGTGGAGGCGACGTCCGCCGCTTCTGTGGTCGCAGTCGAGCACCTGCGCAGTATCGGCACGATTGCTGAGAAGGACACCGTTGCGGTGTTGCTGACAGCCGGGGGCCTCAAGGATCCGGACGTCACCGCTAGAGTTCAGCCAGAGTCTCTGGTGCTGCCGCCAGATATCGGAAGAGCCGTGAGCCTGCTGAAGGCGGAAGGCCTTTTTCCAGATCGATGAGCGACCGAACAACCGATCAGCAAAGGGATCAGCCATGAGGTTTCCAAAGTTCGCCCTGCCAATCGCAGTGATGGCGCTGGCGATCGCAGCAATGTTCTCCAGCGCCGCCCGCGCGGAGTATCCAGAGAAACCGATCACAATGATCGTGCCGTGGGCGGCGGGCGGCAGCACCGACCAGACCGCACGTGTTCTGGCCAAAGCCGCGGAAGCGCATCTGGGGCAGACGATCGTCATCATCAACCGACCCGGCGCATCCACAACCATCGGAATGGCGGAGCTCGCCAAGGCCAATCCGGACGGATACACGATCGGAACGCTGTCCAGCACGGCCTATCTGGTGGCGCTGCAGGGGCGTCAACTGCCCTTCCATCCCATCAACGATTTCTCCTACATCAGCTACTACGGCGACAACGTCATCGGCGTCGCAGTGCTGGACAAATCGCCCTACAAGACGCTTGGCGACATAGTCGCCGAAGGCAAGACGAACCCCGGCAAGCTCAAGTATGGAACCGCTGGCGTAGGTACCACCCAGCACCTGACGACCGAAGCGTTGCAACGCTTCTCTGGGGCGAAATTCGTACACATACCCCAGCAAGGTTCGGCTGCGTCCGCTCCTGCGCTGCTCGGCGGGCATGTCGATTTCATAATGGAGACGTCGGTCTGGGCGCCGTTTGTCGAGGACAAGCAGGTGCGGTTGCTGGCGGTGACCACGCCGAAGCGCGCCAAGTCCTACCCGGACGTTCCGACCCTGAGCGAGCTCGGCTATAAGTCGCTGCGCTCTGTGCAGGCGATTATCGCGCCGGCCGGTCTGCCCGACCCCATTCGTGCCAAGCTCGAAGGCGCGTTCCGCAAGGCGCTTGCCGACAAGGCGTTCCAGGAGACGATGCAGCGTCTCGCCATGGAGGTTGTCGACCTTCCAGGTGCCGAGGTGAGGAAGCTGGTCGAGGGTGAGTACGAACTCGCCAAGCAGCTGGTCTCCGACGTCAAGACCAAATAAGGGCTGGCCTGGATGTTGGCGCGCCTCCTCTATCCGACACCGATTGCCACCCTCCTGCTGGCGGGTGTCGCGATAGGCTTTGCCGTCGGTGCCCGCAAGTTGGGGTTCTGGACCGAAGACGGTCCGGGCCCCGGCCTTCTGCCGTTTGCGACCGGGTCCCTGCTGCTGCCATTGCTCGTGCTCGTGCTGCGCGAACGCGTGCGTGAGGAGGAACCGTTCCGGGCGATGCCTTTGGCCGCGATCGCGCTGACCTGCGCCTACGCGGCAGTGCTGCCTTATCTCGGGTTCCTTCTGCCGACCTTCGCGCTTGTCGTCGCATGGGTGCGCCTGTTCCATCGGATGAGCTGGCTGCGCTGCGTCCTTCTCGGTGTCGGTCTGACTGCCGCAGGGACCATCGTGTTCGACATCCTGCTCAAAGTTCCAATGCCTCTGTTGCCGACTTGGCCATGATCGACGCGTTACAGCAGATTGGATACGGGCTGAGCCTCGCGCTTCTGCCTCACAATTTGCTGTACGCCTTCATTGGTTCTGTACTGGGCACGCTGGTGGGCGTATTGCCCGGGCTTGGACCGGTAACCACCATCGCGGTGCTCTTGCCGGTCACCTACCAGGTGGGAGATCCTCTGGGTGCCATCATCATGCTGGCGTCGATCTACTACGGCGCCATGTATGGCGGCTCAACCACCTCCATCCTGCTGAAGGTTCCCGGCGAAGCCGCTTCCGTCATCACCTGCATCGACGGCTACGAGATGGCACGCCAAGGCCGCGCCGGCCCCGCGCTGGCCATCGCTGCAATCGGCTCGTTCATCGCAGGTACGCTCTCGGTGTTCGCGCTGGGTCTCGTGGGGCCGGCCTTTGCCAAGGTGGCGATCTCCTTTGGCCCACCCGAATACTTCGCGCTCGCGGTGTTCGGCCTTGCACTCAGTGCGACGCTATCAGGCGGTTCGCCGGTGCGCGGCATCTGCATGGTGTTGCTTGGGCTGCTTCTGGGCATTGTCGGCGTCGATACCGTCACCGGAGTGGAGCGCTTCACCTTCGGCTCCATGCAGGTTGCCGACGGCATCGAACTTGTGCCCATGCTGATGGGTCTCTTCGGCCTCGGCGAAATTCTCTACAATCTCGAACAAAAGGGCGCCTTCAAACTGCTCAGCACGAAGATCGGTCGGTTGTTTCCAAGCCGGCAGGATTGGCGGGAGTCGTCCGGCGCCATCGCGCGTGGCTCGGTATTTGGCTTCGTCATTGGCCTGATCCCCGGCGGTGGAGCAATCCTCGGCTCTCTGCTGAGCTATACGGTGGAGAAGAGGCTCTCCAAGACGCCAGAGCAGTTCGGCAAGGGCGCCATTGCGGGTGTGGCTGGACCGGAGTCGGCCAACAATTCCGCGGCCTCTGCCTCCTTCGTTCCATTGCTCACCCTGGGACTACCCGGCAATGCCGTGACGGCGGTGCTGTTTGCGGGGCTGCTAATTCAGAATGTGCAGCCCGGACCGATGATGCTGACCAAGCATCCAGACGTGTTCTGGGGCGTGATCTCGTCGATGTACATCGGCAACATCATGCTGCTGATCCTGAACCTGCCGCTCGTTGGCCTGTGGGTCCAGCTCCTGCGCGTTCCGTTCTGGATCCTCGGGCCTGCCGTTCTGGTGGTTGCGATCTTTGGTACCTACAGCCTCCGCAATAACTGGTTCGACATCAGCATCCTGATGGCATCCGGCGCGGTCGGCTATCTGTTCCGCAAGGCCAGCTTTGACGCAGGCCCACTGGTGATGGCCTTCATCCTGGCGAACATCCTCGACACCTCGCTGCGGCAGTCGCTTCTGATGGGTGATGGCAACCTTGCCATCATGGTGACGCGCCCCATCGCGGGCGTAATCCTGGGGCTGACGACGATTGTCGTGGTTTCAATGCTGTTCTCTTACTTCCGCAAAAGGAGCCGGCCACCCGATCCTGCGGAGGTCAAGGCATGAGCGAAACTTCGCACCGCGCGCAGCCCCCACGTCGCGACTTCTTCGAGAAGGTGACGGGGAGTGCCGAGTTTATTTCGGATGTGGTCGTCCCGGGAATGCTGCAGGGCAAGATTTTGCGCAGCACGATACCGCACGGGCGCATCCGTCGTGTGGACGTGTCGGCGGCACTGGCGCTTCCCGGCGTCGAGGCGGTTCTGACCGGCGAAGACATCGCCGCTCTCAACAACCATTGGGGCTTATTTTTGAAGGACCGGCCGGTCATCGCCATAGACCGCGTGCGCTATGTCGGTGAGCCGGTCGCCGTTGTCGTAGCCGTTGATGAGCGCACGGCTGAAGATGCGCTCGACCTGATCGATGTAGACTATGAAACGTTGCCTTTCGTGACCGATGCCGTCGAGGCGATGGCCGAAGACGCGCCGCTGTTGCACGAGAAGCCGGAGACGCTGAAGGATTTCTACTTCAAGGGTGAGGCGAAGCCGGTTCCCGGGACCAACATCTTTCAGAAGTACGAATACGCCCACGGCGATGTTGATCGCGCCTTCGCCGATGCGGGTCGGGTGTTCGAGGACACGTTCACCTTTCCCATGATCTTCCACTACGCGATGGAGCCGCATTGCGTGGTTGCGTCGTTTGCGGACGGGGGGCTTACCCTGTGGAGTTGCGGGCAGGCGCCGACCGCGATCCAGAAGGTTCTGTCGCGCGTGTTCGATCTGCCGCTCGCCAATATCCGCATCATTACGCCCTATGTGGGCGGTGGCTTCGGCGGTAAAGCGTCCGTCAAAATCGATCCGCTGGTGGCAGCGGCCGCCTGGAAGGTCGGCCGTCCCGTGCGCGTGTGCCTGTCGATCTCCGAGTCCATGCTCACCTGCCGACGGCTTAGCGCCAGCATAACGGTGCGCACCGGCGTGCGCCACGATGGCACGATCCTCGGCAAAGCTGTGCGCGTTGTCATGAACGGTGGAGCCTATGCGGATACCGGGCCCGCAGTTGCCATCAAGGCGGCGAACCGCGCCATAGGGCCGTATCACGTGCCCAATCTGAAGCTCGAAGCTTGCGCGGTCTACACCAATACCGTGCCAGGAGCGGCCTTCCGTTCAATCGGCGGGCCGCAGGCGGTGTGGGCAAGCGAGTCGCAGATGGACATTATCGCCGGCGCGCTCGGCATCGATCCGGTGGAGCTGCGTTACCGCAATATGCTCAAACCTGGTGAGACCGTGCGGCCGGACTTGCGGCCGATTGACGTCGACATGGCCGAGGCGCTCGGCCAAGCCTCCCAGGCGATGAGCCGGCTGGAGGCCGCTGGACCGGGTGCGGGCTTGATGAAGGGGGTTGCTGTCGGCGCGTCCGACCCTGGCATCATGGTTGTCGCAGCGGTGCTGGTGCGTTTGAAGATCGATGGCTCGGTGCTGGTGATCTCCAACAGCGTCGAGATCGGGCAAGGCGTCCGGGAAGTCTTGCGCACCTTCGCGGCCGAACTACTCAACCAACCGGCTGAGGCAGTTCATGTGATGACGCCCGATACGGCGCTGGCGCCTTTCGACTGGGGCACAGGCGCCAGTCGTTCTTCAATAATGATGGGGATGGCGATCGAGGATGCGGCCATCGATATTCGCCGGCAACTTGCCGACATGGCGGCGGCTGCTTTTGGGGTCGATACGGGAACGGTCTCGCTCTGCCCCGGCGGCATCGTGGCTGGCGACCGGCAATGGCGCTTCGCCGAATTGCTGCACGCCCACTACGGCATCGACAGCGGCGAAGTGATCGGCATCGGCAGAATCTCTCAGCATTCGCGCGACGGCAGGCTCATGCAGGCGCCGCTGTTCTGGGAAACTGCCGCAGGTATGTGCGGCGTCGAGCTCGATGAGGAAACCGGCGAGGTCCGCGTACGCCGCTATGTCAGCGTCGCCGACGTCGGCCGCGTGCTCAATCGTCCCTCCGCCGAGGGGCAGGACGAAGGCGCGGCCATCCAGGGGCTCGGGCACGCGCTCAGCGAGGAACTTGTCTACGAGGATGGCCAACCGGTGAACGCGTCGATGATCGACTACCACGTGCCGACCATCGATGAGGTGCCGGAGGAATTTCTCACGGTGCTTATCGAGAGCGGCACCGGTCCGGGGCCCGGCGGTGCCAGAGGCATGGGTGAGGGGGCTATCCTGCCGGTCGCTCCAGCCATCGCCAACGCGCTTGCCGGCCGGCATGGCATCCGCATCCGCGATCTTCCGCTGACCCCTGAGCGCGTTTGGCGCGCCCTGCAAGAAAAGAAGGCGAAGCCCTGATGGAATTTCGGATGCAAGCGGCTCTCCCTCACCCGCCCGAACGAGTCTGGCCCGTGATGGTGGACATTGCTCGCATTGCCTCCTGCATACCTGGTTGCGAGCAGGTCGAGGAGCGCGAGCGCCTCGCCGACTACACCGCCGTGATGAAGCAGAAAATTGGCCCCTTCAAACTTGAAGTCCCCGCGCAGATCACGGTCGAGGAGCATCAAGAGCCCAAACTGGTGCGCGCCCGCGCCTCCGGCAGGGACAAATTCACCCGCACGACGCTCGACGTCGCACTCAAGGTCACGCTGATGCCGGTCGATGACGGTATGTGCCAGCTCGCGGTGGAGGCCGATCTACAAGTAGCCGGCCGTCTCGCCACGCTCGGCCATTCAGTCATCAAGAAGCGCGCGGAGGAGAATTTCGCCGAGTTCGAACGGCGCTTCCTCGCAGAGTTGGAAGCGATCTGATGCTGCCGCATCGCTTCAAGTATCACCGGCCAGATACCCTCGAGCGGGTCTTTGAGCTTTTCGACCGCTACGGCGACGACGCGGCGCTCTATGCGGGCGGCACGGAGCTGCTGCTGGCGCTCAAGGCGCGCGTGTTGCGCTACGAACATCTTGTCGATCTCAAGCGGATATCCAGTCTCAAGGGCGTTTGCGAGTCGGACGGTCAGATTGTGATCGGCGCCCTGTCCAGCCACTTCAGCCTGGCGACCGATCCGATCGTGAAGCGGTTGGTTCCCGCTTACGCGGCGCTGAGCGACAACATCGCCAATATCCGCGTGCGGGTTTCCGGTACGATAGGCGGCAATCTGTGCTTCGCCGAGCCGCATGCCGATCCACCGGCGATGCTGGCCGCGCTCGGCGCTTCACTCACCCTCCGGGGGCGAGACGGCGAGCGCAGGGTTGCCATGGCTGATTTCATTGAGGGTGAGTTCACCACCGCGCGTGGACCAGCCGAGGTGTTGACCGAGGTGCGCATTCCCGCGCCGGCCGCGAGCGCGCGCTATGCGTATTGCAGTTTCGGTCACCTGGAGCGCCCTGCGGTCGGGATCGCGGCGGGTTATTGCCCGGAGCAAGGGACGTCGCGCTATCGGATCTGGGCGGGCGCCATCGCCGACCGGCCCACGCAGCTCCGGGCCGTCGAGGACGCACTCGATGGTGTGCCGCCTGACAATCTCGGCGATGTGCTAGCTGAGGCCGCTTCTGCCGCCGCGCAGACGTTGCCAGCGCACGATGACCTGCAGGGCAGCGCCGACTACAAACGTCATCTTGCCGCCGTTCTCACCCGCCGCGCTGTCGAGCAGGCCGCTGGGCTGCAACCACGTAGGAAAGCCGCGTGATGGATGCAGCCGAACGCATGACGCTGTCGCTCACGCTCAATGGCCGGCCAGTCGAAATCGACGTGGAGCCGTCCGATCTGCTGGTCGATGTCCTCCGCGACCGCCTCGGGCTGAAGGGCACCAAGCGTTCGTGTGATGTCGAGGTGTGCGGCGCCTGCACGGTGCTGATGAACGGCCTGCCGGTCAGCAGTTGCACGACGTTGGCGGCCGACGCCGACGGCCAGACGGTTCTGACTATCGAGGGCGTGGCACAGGGTGGCCAGCTCGACCGTGTGCAACGTGCTTTCGTCGAGCACGCCGGCATGCAGTGCGGCTTCTGCACGCCCGGCATGGTGCTTGCGACGACCGCGCTGCTCAACGTCAATCCGAAGCCGAACAGCGCCGAAATCCGGCACTTCCTGCGCGGCAACATCTGCCGCTGCACCGGCTACATCAAGATCCTTGAAGCGGTGAAGAGCCTTGTCTGACATCTCGGTTTCATGCGACGGGCGGGACACGCTGCCCGGGTTCCAGGAAAAGGTCGCCGCCGGCGAGAAAGGCGGCGCCCTGACTATGTGGATCGCCAACCATCTGTTCCAGCGCGATCCGATCACGCTCGGCGCGATGGCGCTTTCGCAGACTAGCCGCATGAGGGTCGCATTGATGGCGGTGAGCCCCTTCACCGTGCACCCCGTGCAGGCAGCGATGGCGGCGGCCACGCTGGACGAGTTCTTTCCTGGCCGGGTGACCCTGTGCCTAGGCGTCGGTGCGCCGGCCGATCTCAAGGCGGTCGGCATTTCCGCACCGAAGCCGCTGAGGGCAATGCGCGAGGCGGTCGAGACGGTGCGTGCGCTACTTGCCGGCGAGACTGTGCAGGTGAGTGGTGAAACCTTCCGGGCTGAAGGCCGCAGGATCGCGACCGGTGCTCGTCCGGTACCGATCGTGGTCGCCGCTTCCGGTCCGCAAATGCTGGAATTTGCAGGCGCCGTTGCCGACGGCGTCCTGATCAGCGCCGGCACGTCGGTGGAATTCGTGAGATGGACGCTGGACAAAGTCCAGCGTGGCGCCAAAGGGCGCCCGGTTCGAGCGCATGGTGTCGTCTACGCCGCGGTTGACGACAAGGACGAGGCGCGGGCGCACGACCGGATGCGGCGCATCCTGGCGATCCTGCTGCGCGGCGCCCACCATGCGCCGAACTTGCAGATGGGCGGCAGCGTGCTGGACCAGGCGGCACTGAACGATGCTGTTCTGGCAGAAGACTGGGCTCGCGCGGAAGCCTTCATCAGAGATGACATCGTGCGCAGACATGCCGCGAGCGGACGCACCGAACAGGTTCGTGAGCGGTTCGCCGCCTATCACGCTGCGGGCCTCGACGAGATCGTCGTGGCCGGAGCCCGTGACGGCCAGCAAATCGCGCAAATCATGCAAGCAAACTGACCGAAGCAGGAGTTATCGATGAAGTTCAGCGTATGCCTTTCCACGGGCTTCGAGGGCGTGATGTACCCGATCCCGTTCGCGACGCCTCAAGATTTCATCCGCCAGGCCCAGCTGTGCGAGCGGCTTGGATACGATTCGGTGTGGGGCAACGACCACGTGACGACCCAGGACTACGTGCGTGAGCTCTTTCCAAACACCCCGCCGAATTTCTACGAGCCAACCATCGTGCTCGCCGCGATCGCCGCAGCGACCACAAAACTTAAGCTCGGCACCGCGATCACGGTGCTGCCAATGCGCGAGCCGGTCTACCTTGCCAAACAGGCCATCACGCTGGACCAGATGAGCGGCGGTCGTTTCATCATGGCTCTGGGGATCGGCGCCTATCGCGAGGAATTCGCCGCGTGGGGCGGCTCCCGGGCCGCCGGAGCACGCCGTGGCGACATGATGGATGAGGGGCTTGAGGCGATGCACAAGCTCTTCACCGCGCCGCGCGCCAGCTACGATGGAAAGTACTACAGCTTCAAGGACCTTGAAATGTTTCCCAAGAGCGTGGCGCAACCGTTCCCGCTCTATATTGGCGGACACAACATGGAGTCGCTGGAGCGGACGGCCCGCTGGGGCCAGGGATGGCTGGGCGGCTGGCGTCCCATCAAAGAAATGGAGGAGCGCATCGCCATCATCAAACGGCGTGCCTCCGAACTCGGACGCGGCCCCAAAGAGATCGAAATCGCCCCTCAATTCTCGGTCACCATCGACCGCACCATGGAGGCGGCGGAAAAGCGCTACATGGAAAGCGGGCTCGTGGCACATCGCCAATCACTCGCCTACACAGGCCGGGATCTCAGCCATCAGGTGCTTGCGAATCTTGTGGGCTCGCCCGAGGTGATCTTGGAAAAGATCCACAAGTTGCGCTCGATCGGTGTCGACCATTGCTGCGCACTCATGTTTCCAGCCAACTCGGTCGCTGAGATGGATGAGCAGATCGAATGGTTCGCGACCGAGGTTGCGTCCAAATTCGGCACGTGAGAGCGATCATGAAGATCAGCCCTGCCCCCTTGCTCGCTCAAGATCTCTACAAGCTGCTCACGGGGATTGTAGTGCCTCGCCCGATCGCCTGGGTTACGTCGCGGTCGGACAAGGGTGTGGTCAATCTGGCGCCATTTAGTTGCTTCACGTTCGTTTCTTCGAAACCTCCAATGGTCGGCATCAACGTAGGGAGACGCCTCGGAGAGCGAAAGGATACGGCCGTCAATATCGAGTTTGCGAAAGAGTTCGTCGTGAACATCGGCGATGAAACTATGATCGAGGAGATTCATCGAACGGGTATTGCCCATCCGCCCCATGTCTCTGAAGTTGAAGTGCTGGGTTTGGAAGTCGCCGAGTGCGAGTACGTTCAGGTCCCACGATTGACCGCGGCCCCGATTAGCCTTGAATGCCGTCTCCATCAAATCCTGACGTTCGGCGAAACTGGCGGTCAATTCATAGTCGGCGAAGTTGTGTTGTTTCACATTCGCGACGGACTAAGCGAGAACTACAAGATTGATACGGCCAAGCTGCGTCCGGTCTGCAGGATTGGAGGGCCCAATTATGCCAGGTTGGGCGAAATTGTCTCGATGCAGCATGTTGGCGACGTAAGAACCGGACCTGGATAGGGACGCAGACGTGCAGAATGCCGTGCACGTCTGCGCCGAAGCCCTCCCCATCGAAGTAACTGCAAGCGCCGACACCCAAGTGTGCATGCGCTGGCCGCATGCGGCTCGGCTGTTGCCGTCCAGCCCTGATACGATATGGCTCCACGGAGCACCCTGCTCCTCGACAGGCTGGCAACTTCCACCCGTCTGCACTTGCCGCCTCTCACAAAACGGCGGTGGCAGGGAAATGCTTCGCGCATTTTTTCAGCAAGGTGCCCGCGCCTTGAACAACTTCCCTTTCGGAAGGCATTGATGCTAAAGTTCTAAAAATAGGATAAGTTGGGAGGGGGTTGATGATGCAGCGGAGCGGTGTTGATTCACAAAGCCTGCGAGGGTTTCTTCGCATGGTGGAGGACAGGTTTCCATCCGAGCTGCTTCGCATCCGTGAACCCGTTCGCACACATCTCGACATCACATCACTGATCTTCGAGCTCGAGCGCGCCGGCAAGGACCCGGTCGTCGTTTACGAGAACGTCGAAGACCATAAGATGCCCGTCGTCACCAATATCGCCGGCAACCGGACGCTGCTGGCGGCTTGCCTTGGGGTGACACCGGAAGAGCTGCCCACTGCTTTCCGCGATCGATGCCAGCGTTACGTCGCCTGCGAGCTCGTTGGCGAGGCGCCGTGGCAGGAGGTGGTGCTGGAAGGCGACCAGGTGGATCTCACCAAGCTCCCGATACCCTTGCACTTCACCGTCGACGCGGCGCCGTATATTACGGCCGGCCAGATTGCGGCGCGCGATCCCGTCACCGGCGTGGACACCACCGGGTTCCACCGCCTGATGCTGCGCGGCAAGAACCGCCTCGGCGTTTCACTGCATTCGCGACGACGCATGTGGGAGTTCCATCGCCGCGCCGAGGAGCAGGGACGCCCGCTGCCGGCTGCCATAACGCTCGGCATCCATCCGCTGCACTACATGGGTTCGATGGTCTACGCCTACCCGCCGCACGTACGCAAGTTCGAGATCATCGGGGGGTTGTTCGGTGAGCCCTATCGGCTTGCTAAATGCGGCGTACAGGACCTCGAGGTTCCCGCCGGCGCGGAGATCATTATCGAGGGCGAAATTCTCGCCAACGTAAAGGAACCCGAAGGGCCCTTCAGCGAGTTCACCGGTTACGCTTCATATCGGAGCACGCAGAACGTCTTCGTTGCGCATCGCATTCGCATGCGCAAGGACGCCATGTTTCATTCCGTCGTCTCGGGCATGTCCAAGGACCACATCCTCGTTTCTTGCGTGACCCGCGAAGGCGAAATCCTGAACACGCTGAAGCGCAACCTTCCGAACGTCTTGTCCGTGCACGTGCCGCACACGACGTGTGGTGCCTTCATGGCCATTGTCAGGATGAAAAAGACGGCGCAAGGCGAGCCTCAGCAAGCGATCATGGCTGCGCTCGGAACCGAATTCTACACCAAGTACGTGATCGTTGTTGATGAGGACGTCGACATTTTCGACATGAACGATGTGATGTGGGCGGTGGCCACGCGCGTGCAGGCCGAGAAGGACATCGTCTTTATCCCGGGCTGCAAAGGGGCGATTTTGGACCCCACGTCAGATCCGCAAACCTTCACGCTGACAAAGATGGGCATCGACGCCACCCGTCCGGTCGGCAAGGATTTTGCAGAGCGTCTTTCGATCTCCGACGAGCAGCGCGCGCGGGTCAGACAGATACTCGCGTCCGCCGGGGTGAAGCTTTAGGGCTGGTGGGCCATGTCGTGCGGGGAGTCGATCTGCAGCCGTACCGGTCGCCGGCAAGGCGCGCGATGGCTGCGCGCAGAGGGAGCACACTGACTCGATCCGTCTTTGGTATTGCATTTCAGGGAGGACTAACACTGTGAAACATGTTGCAGGTGTGACGCTGGCGCTGGCCTTCGCCTTTGCCCCGAGCCAGATACATGCACAGGACGCGTGGCCAAGCAGGTCCATTACTTTGGTGGTGCCCTATGGGGCCGGCGGCTACACAGACCTCATCGGGCGCATGACCGCGAACTACCTCGAGAAGGCGTTGGGCAAGTCGGTTGTGGTCGAAAACCGTCCGGGCGGTGGCGGCATCGTCGGAACTGGTGCGGTCGTCAGGTCTGCGCCAGACGGATACACATTCTGTGTGTGCAGCGTCGGGGCGATCTCGGTCGTGCCCTTCGCACAGGGACAGAAGGTTGGATACGACCCCTTGAACGATTTGATTCCGGTCAGCATCCTCAGCACCATTTCGCAGGCCGTCGTCGTCAAGAAGTCTCTGCCGATCAAATCTCTTGCCGACTTGGTGTCCTACGCCAAGGCGAACCCTGGCAAGTTGAACTACGGTTCGAGCGGCCTTGCTGGCCTGACCCACTATTCGGTGGAGCTGTTCCAGTCGCGTACCGGCACCAAGATGAACCACATCCCCTATAAGACCGGCGCCCAGGGAGTTCTTGCCATTGTGTCAGGTGAGGTCGACTTCGCCTTCGCGAACATGACCGACGCGCTGCCGCAAATCGAGGCGGACACCATGCGGGGGATAGCGGTCACATCGCGCGAGCGCAGCCCCTACTTTCCCAATCTGCCAACGGTGCATGAGACCACCAGCCCGGGGTTCGTCGTGGAGACCTGGAACGGCTTGATGGCGCCAGCGAAAACTCCCGAAGCCATCGTGAAGAGGATGTCGGAGGTGCTGATGCGGATGGCGGACGATGAGGAAGTGAAGAAAGCCATGGTCAAGGCAGGCGCCAACACCCTCAAGACCACACCAGAACAGTACGCCAAGCAGATCCTTGCCGAGATCGACCAGTGGAAGCCCCTGTTGGCCGAGATCACCAGCACGAAAAAGCAGTGATGTTCTCATGAACGCGGGAGGTGCCGGCGCGCGGCCGGCACCTTTGCTTCCAGGGCTTCGATGTCCCAAGGTACTGAGCAGAAGGCTCCAAGCGGCCGAAGAATACGCAACCCCCAGGATTTCTGGGGGTGTCTGGCGCTGATCGTATTGGCTGTGTTTTCGCTATGGGCGGGCAGCGACCTGCCCGGGCTTCAGGGCTTTTCCTTCGGTCCCGGCACGGCGCCGCGGATTTTTGCGATCTGCCTTCTCCTGCTGGCAGGCGGCGTGATGATCTCATCCCTGTTCGTCGATGGTCCTGCCATTGAACGCTTTCGCCTGCGCGGTCCACTGGCGGTGATGGCCTCAATCCTGGCGTTTGCGCTCATGATCCGTCCGCTTGGACTCTTCATCACCGCGTTCGTCAGCTTTATGATCGCTGCTGCTGGCTCTCAAGAAACCCGCTGGGTCGAAACGACCGTTACCGCCGTTGCCTTCACCATTGGCGCGGTGCTGTTGTTCTATTACGGACTGTCTTTGCAGTTCCAACTCTGGCCGGCGTTCCTGCGATAGCATCGACCATGGGTGAACTCCTCTCCAATCTCAGTCTCGGGTTTCTGGTCGCTGCCAGCTTCCAAAATCTGTTCCTTTGCCTGGTCGGAGTCCTCGTCGGCACCCTGGTCGGTGTCCTGCCCGGGGTTGGTTCCGTTGCCACGATCGCCATGCTGCTTCCAATCACCTTCGGATTGCCGCCGATCGGCGCACTGATCATGCTGGCCGGCATCTACTACGGTGCTCAGTACGGTGGCTCCACGACGTCCATTCTCGTCAACATACCCGGCGAGGCGACGTCGGTGGTGACAACGCTCGACGGCCATCAGATGGCGAAGCAGGGTCGTGCGGGGCCGGCGCTGGCGATTGCAGCCATCGGCTCGTTCTTTGCGGGCTGCGTGGCGACCCTTCTGGTTGCAGCGCTTGGCGGTCCCTTGACCAGCGTCGCGCTCCTGTTCCGGCCGCCGGAATATTTCTCGCTCATGGTCGTAGGCCTGATATTCGCGGTGGTGCTCGCCAAGGGCTCCATTCCAAAGGCCATCCTCATGGTCCTCGTCGGGCTCTTGATGTCCCAGATCGGCCAGGATCTCGAGACAGGCGTCGGGCGCATGACGTTCAACATCGCTGATCTCGCAGATGGCATTGCGATTTCCGTCGTTGCCATGGGCCTATTTGGCTTCGCGGAGATCATCCGCAACCTGGAGACCACTGCCAGTCGGGATGTCCTGAAAACAAAAATCGATGGCTTGATGCCGAAGCGCGAGGACCTGCTTGCTTCTGCACCGGCTATCGGGCGCGGCACGCTGCTGGGCTCCATACTCGGCATTCTACCGGGCGGCGGCGCCATCATTGCATCGTTCGCGGCCTACAGCCTCGAGAAGAAGCTCTCCAAACGACCTGAGGAATTCGGAAACGGCACCATCGTCGGCGTGGCTGCCCCTGAGAGCGCAAACAACGCAGCCGCGCAGACTTCCTTCATCCCGCTGCTTACGCTTGGCATTCCTCCGAATGCCGTAATGGCGCTCATGGTCGGTGCGATGACCCTGCACGGCATCGTGCCTGGACCGCAGATCATGACCAAGCAGCCCGACCTGTTCTGGGGGATGATTGCATCGATGTGGATCGGCAATCTCATGCTGATCGTCATCAACCTTCCGATGATCGGCGTGTGGGTGAAGCTGCTGGCCATTCCCTACCGGCTGCTGTTCCCCTGCATCGTCGTCTTCTGCTGCATCGGCATCTACTCGGTGCACAATTCGACTTATGACGTGGTCATGGCGGGCGTATTTGGCCTGATCGGGTACTGGATGGTGAAGCACAACTTCGAGCCTGCACCCCTGGTGCTGGGCTGGGTGCTGGGGCCGCTGATGGAGGAGAACCTCCGTCGTTCCATCCTCCTGTCTCATGGAGACTACACGGTCTTCTTTACGCAGCCTATCTCCGGAGCATTGCTCGCTATTGCGGCAGCAATTCTCGTCGTCGCCGTGTTGCCCGCAATCAGAAAGAAGCGCGAGGTTGTGTTCGTTGAGGATTGACGACCGCCATCCCCGTGCACGTCGTCAAGTATCGCGCTTGCCTGTCAAAAGCCGAGCCCTATGGCGGCCTCCTGTCAAGGATCAGTTCCTGTAGAGCCTTGCCCGCAACCCTTCCGGCGAGGTGCTCAACAGGCACTACTGGGCAGAGAGGGCGCCCCGCGCCAGATGATCCATCCGTTGGACCGCAGATTCTCTGCCGTATGCAAGAAAGGCTTCAAGCGCCGTCGGCACCTGCGATAAGCTACTCCTCAACAAGACGACCTATCGGGAGGAAGCGGATATGACGGCGCGCGCGCACCACAACTCTGTCTGTGCAGGACTTGGGACACGGACGCTGACGCGTATTCTTGCATCGGGTTTGCTGCTGGCGCTGGCGAGTTTTAGCGCCCGGGCCCAGACCTACGGCATCGCCACGATGCAGCCGGGCACGCTCAATCACACCACCGGCTCGGCTATTGCGAAAGTCCTGAAAGAGAAGGGGAACCTCAACGTACTCGTCCAGCCCACGGCCGGCGAGACAACGCTCATTCCGATGGTGGGCCGCGGCGAGGCGGAGCTGGGTATTGCCAACATTCACGAGGTGCTGAAGGTCACGCGCGGCGACGGCACCGGCCAGCAACCGGATTTGCGATTGATCGGAACAATCCATCCCCTGCGCGTGGCGTTCTTCGTGCGCAAGGATAGCGCCATGAAGACAATGGCGGACTTGAAGGGCAAAAAGGTCACGACGGGCTATTCGGCCATGCGCACCATCGATCCCTTGATCCGGGCGATCCTAATAACCGGCGAGTTGACCGAGAAGGACATCGTGCCGGTCCCCGTGCCGAATGTGATCCGCGGGGCAGACGAGTTCATGTCAGGCAGCACCGACATGTTTTTCTTCGCTTTTGGTGCCGCCAAGGTGAGGGAGGTGGATGCGTCTGTTGGAGGCCTACGCGCCCTGCAGGTTCCAGCGGCCGGCATGGACGCGGCCAACAAGATTGCGCCCTACGGATACCTGACGAAGGGCACGCCGAGCCCGTTCTTCGTCGGCATCGCGGAGCCCACCGATGTCTACACCTACGACAACATGCTGTTCACGCACGCGAAGGTGAAAGACGAGATCGTCTACAAGATGATCGACACGCTGGAGAGCAACAAGGCCGAGCTGGTTTCGGTTCAGCCGGCGCTGCGGGAATTCTCGGCGGCCAACCTCCACAAGCAATATGACATTCCCTACCACGCCGGCGCCTTGAAATACTTCAAGGACAAGAACCTGCCGGCGCAGGCCATCAAGTGAGCGAAGAGCGCCTCGTGCCGGATGCGGAGGCGTTCTCCGCCTCCGCAAGCAAGGCCGAGCTTGTCTGGACCAAGACGTGCCAGGCGCTGCTGGTCGCTGCGGTCGTGCTTTGGGTGCTCGATGTGCCGCGGCGGGTGTTCGGTGTGGCGCTCTACACGGAACAGCTTCTGACGGTCTGTCTCGGACTCAGCCTTGCAATTGCGTTCATTGCTGAGCGCTCGCGACCGGGTGCAAAGCTGGATTGGATGGGCGGCGCAGCCGCAGCCGGCCTGGTGGCCTACATCCTCTATCGCTTTGCCCGTGACGGCGCCGCGCCACCAGTCCTGCTTGTACTCCTTGCCGTCTCGATTGGCTGGATGCTGGTCGGTGCACGCGCCTGGGCCGCGCGCACGATCGACTGGGTTGCGGCGATCGTATCATTGCTGATCTGCGCCTACATCGCCGTGCGCTACGAACCGTTGACGCACGAGATTGCCCTGATGCCGCTGGAGGGCATTATCGGCAGTGCGATTCTGATCCTATTGGTTCTGGAAGCCAGCCGGCGGGTCTCCGGCCTCGGTTTCGTGGGCATCATCGTCGCGATGGGCCTTTATATCTTTGCGAGCCCGCACTTTTCCGGCGCTTTCCAAACACGGCCGGTGTCGCCCGAGCGGCTGATCGTCTACCTCGGGCTCGACATCAACGGCATCATCAGCTCGATCCTGCAGGTCACGGTGCTGGTCGTTATTCCCTTCACCATAATGGGCCAGGTTCTGGCACGAACGGGCGGTGCCCGCTTCTTCGCGGATATTGCCATGGCGGGCATGGGGAGCCTGCGCGGCGGCGCGGGCAAGATCGCAGTGGTGGGCTCGGGACTGTTCGGGATGATCTCCGGCAGTGCGGTCAGCAACGTGCTTGCGGTCGGCATTGTCACCATTCCCACCATGATCCGCTCCGGATTCACGCCGCGCCGCGCGGCTGCCATCGAGGCGGTGGGTTCAACCGGTGGCCAGCTCATGCCGCCGGTAATGGGCGCCTCGGCCTTTATCATGGCGGAGTTTTTGCAGGTCTCGTACGGCGCCGTCTGCATTGCGGCGGCCATCCCTGCCTTCCTGTACTACGCGTGCCTGTTCATGCACGTCGACCTGGAGGCGGCAAAGGAAAAGATCGGAGCGGCAGCCGTTACCGATGCGCCTCCCGTTCGCGAAGTGTTGAAATCGGGCGCGCATTTCCTCATCCCGATCGCGTTTCTAATAGCGGCTCTCATCTATCCGGAGGTGTTCCGGCTGACGCCCGAGAAGGCAGCGATTGTCTGCACCGGCATCCTGCTGCTGCTTTCGCTGGTGTTTGGCTATCGCGGCGAGAGGGCAAGCATCGGAGATATTCTCAACGCCATCGTCGATACTGGCCGTGTGTCGCTCGATATCATCCTGATCGGCGCCGCAGCGGGGCTTGTCGTTGGGATTCTCAGCATCTCCGGGCTTGCCTTCGGCATGACGTTGCAGCTCGTGGTATTGTCTGGCGACAACCTCCTGCTGCTACTGCTCCTGACGGCGATCCTTGCATTTCTGCTCGGCATCGGCTTGCCGACGGTCAGCGTGTATATCCTCACGGCGACCCTTCTCGCACCCGCGCTTATCAAGCTCGGGGTGTCACCGATGGCGGCGCACATGTTCGTCATGTACAACGGCATGCTGTCGATGATCACGCCGCCGGTCGCGTTCGCGGCATACGCAGCCGCCAACATTGCCCGTACCGACGGTTGGAGCACCGGATGGGTTGCCTGCCTGGTCGGCTGGAGCACGTTCATTCTCCCGTTCCTATTTGTGCTGACGCCGGCACTCATCATGGACGACACCGCGTTGGCGATCGTCTTGAACCTGGCGCGGATGCTGTTTGGGATTTTTCTCGGTACGGCGGTGGTCATTGGCTATGCGCTCGGCCCGCTCTCGCCGGCTACCAGGACCTTTTATGGACTGCTCGCGGCAGGTGTGCTCCTTCCACCTGAAGCCTTTCAGGGTGCTCTTTGGCTCAACCTGCTCGCGGCAGCGGCAGCTGTTCTCCTGTTGGCCATAGAGCGTCGGAACAGACGGCCGGCACCTGCATGACCGGTTCCCCGCAGCTCTCGCATGACGCCCAGGTGATCATCGTCGGAGGTGGCCCTGTCGGGCTTGGTCTGGCCATAGATCTTGGTCAGCGCGGTGTTTCGTGCATCGTGGTCGAGCGCCGCGACACGCCCCAGCCGATACCGAAAGGCCAGAACCTCACCCAGCGTACGCTGGAGCATTTTCATTTCTGGGGCGTGGAAGACGCCGTCCGGGCCTCGCGCACGATACCGCGCGAGTTCGGCATCAGCGGCCTGACGGCCTATGGCACGCTGCTCGGCGCCTACAGTTACGACTGGCTGCCGCGCGAACTGGTGCGACCCTTCTACTTTACCGACAACGAGCGCCTGCCTCAGTATGCGACTGAGGCTGCATTGCGGCAGCGCGTACGCGAGCTTCCTTCCGTGCAAACTCTGTACGGCTGGCAAGCAGATGACATCCGCGCCGACGCCGATCTCGTCGAGGTATCTGTTGCGGATCGCAAGACGGGCAACACACGTCTGCTGCGCGCTCACCATGCTGTCGGCTGCGATGGGGGCCGATCGGTCACGCGGGAATGTGCCGGCATCGCACAAACCCGGTCCGATCACGACCGGTTGATGGTGCTACTCGTTTTCCGCTCTCACGGCCTGCACACGCTGTTGGAGCGGCACCCCGGCAAGTCGTTCTTCTGCGTCCTCGATCCGGCGCTGGACGGATACTGGAAGTTCTTTGGCCGGGTCGACCTCGACGGTGGCTGGTTCTTCCACGCGCCCGTTCCCGCAGGCACCACGCGCGACAACTATGACTTTCAGCGGCTTATGTTTGACGCCGCCGGCGCCGAGTTCGATGTTGAACTTCAGCACGTGGGATTCTGGGACCTGCGCTTTGCAAGTGCAGATACTTATCGCAGCGGCCGCATCCTCGTTGCCGGCGATGCCGCCCACAGCCACCCGCCCTATGGCGGCTACGGCATCAACACCGGCTTTGAAGACGCGCGCAACCTGGGTTGGAAACTCGCCGCCGATCTGCTTGGCTGGGGCGGTACGGGGTTGCTCCACTCTTATGATGCAGAACGCCGGCCCGTCTTCGCCTCCACGGCGCGCGATTTTATTGAGAAGTCGATCGAGGACGATCGCGCCTTCCTCAGGACCTTCAATCCCGAGCGAGATCGAACCGCGTTCGAGCGCGCATGGGATGATCGGAGCTCAAGCACCGCCGCCGAGGTAAAGTCCTTTGAGCCAAACTATGAAGGATCGCCGATTGTGCATGGTCCCGCCGGGGCTGCTTGCAGTGCCGTCGGCTCGCACGCGTTCGCCGCGCGCGCTGGTCATCATTTGACACCTCAGCAGCTGTCTTCCGGCCTCAACGTATTCGAGGAGCTGGGTAGTGGGTTCACGCTGCTTTGCTTCGGCAGTGACCCGGAAACCTGTCGTGCGTTCGAGCGGGCGGCTGCGGTTCGCGGCATTCCGTTGAAAATTGTCCGCGACAGTCGCGCTGGCGGGCGCGAGCGCTACGACGCATCCTACGTCTTGATCAGGCCTGATCATTTCGTGGCTTGGGCCGGTTCCGAAACCGGCGTGGAACCTGATGCCATCCTGCGCAAGTCGGTCGGGTTCAGCGAATAAGCGGCATGTCGTTCATCCTTTCCACCATGGATCGGCCTTGAACAGGCGGCGCAATGCGTGCCTTCTCGACCTAGTCGTCCGAGCAGCAGGTGGCGGACTAGAGCAGGTGAGCACACCGGAATGCTTTGCTATGGCCTGCCAGCCCGGGACGATCTTGCCGCCAGCATCTGCTCTGCACTACGCTGTGGCGCCTGGTGTCGCGCGTGGGCGTGATAGGCGGGCAGGGATCGGGGGTGCAGGTGAGCCGCTCAGATCGTTCAGGATTGGCTTCAGCCAACGGTATCGAGCTCTGCTACGACGCGTTCGGTGATCGCACAGCGCCCGCGCTCCTGCTGATCATGGGCCTTGCCGCGCAGATGACGGCCTGGGACGAAGAGTTCTGCGAGCAGCTGGCGGCGCGCGGTTACTTCGTTGTTCGCTTCGACAACCGCGACATCGGGCTGTCGACGAAATTTCCTCAGCATGGCACGCCTGACCTGATGGCCCTGCTCGGCCAGGCCCTCCTGCGCAGGCCGGTCGCCGCGCCGTATACGCTGCGCGACATGGCGGCCGATGCGGTCGGGCTGCTTGACGCGCTCGGCATCGAGCGCGCCCATGTGGTGGGCGCTTCGATGGGTGGAGCCATCGGCCAGGAGATGGCCATCCACAACGGTGCGCGGCTTCGCACGCTGACGTCGATCATGTCGTCGACGGGCGATCCCTCGCTGCCGCAGGCAACGCCCGAGGCGGCGGCGCTCCTCCTGGCCCCGCCGCCGAAGGATCGCGACGGCTACTTCGAAAGCTACAAGCGCACGTGGGCCGTGTTGCGCGGTCCCGGCTTCCCGCTCGACGAGGCCAGGGACCTGGATCGTGCTGCGCGCAACTGGGAGCGAGGCCTCAATCCGGCGGGTGTGGCGCGGCAGCTGGCGGCCATACTTGCCTCCGGAGACCGCACCCAGGCGCTTGGCAACGTACGTGTGCCGACCCTGGTGATTCACGGTGACGCCGACCCGCTTGTGCGCCACGAAGGCGGTGTGGCAACTGCCAAAGCTATCCCCGGCGCACGGTTGGTGACTATTCAGGGCATGGGGCACGCGCTGCCGATCTCGATGTGGCCGCAGTTGATCGATGCCATCGCCGAGCATTCCCGGTGATTGTCCGGAGACCGCGTAACGGAGCGTACGATGCTGAAACATGAGTTTGCGGACGTGAATGGCGTGCGCCTGCACTACGCGCGCGCGGGCGACGGCAAGCTGATGCTGTTTGTGCACGGGTTTCCCGAGTTCTGGTATGCGTGGAAGACCCTGCTGCCTGAGTTCGGCCGGGACCATCTCGCCGTGGCGCCCGACATGCGCGGCTACAATCTCTCTTCCAAGCCGCCCGCTGTCGACGACTATGCGGTGCCGCTCCTTATCAACGACCTGCGCGCGCTTGCGAAATCATTGGGGCATGAGAAGTTCATCCTGGTGGCACATGACTGGGGCGGCGGCGTTGCCTGGTCGCTGGCGATCCACCACCCGGAGTGTCTCGAGAAACTGGTCATCATAAACGCGCCGCACCCGGCGATCTTCGAGCGCGAGCTTGCCCGCAATCCTGAACAGCAGGCTGCGAGCCAGTACACGCTTCTGTTCAGGTCCTCCAAGGCCGAGGAGCTGCTGACGGCGAACAACTATCAGTACTTGGCCGACGCCGTGCTGACGCGCGGCCTCAAGAAGGGTCACTTCAACGAGGAGGACCGCCAGGCCTATCTGACGGCCTGGTCGCAGCCGGGCGCGCTGACGGGCAGCCTCAATTGGTATCGGGCAGCCAAGATCGGCCCTCCGAGCGCCAAGGACCCGCAGGCGCGCAGTTTCGAGCCGAGCGCGGGGCCTTCGAGGGTGGAGGTGCCGACGCTGGTGATTTGGGGCGACAAGGATCGGGCGCTGATGAAGGAAAACCTCGATGGGCTCGACCACTACGTGCCTGACCTCACCGTCCGGCGTATTGCCGATGGCACGCACTGGGTGATCCACGAGCATCCGGCTGTGGTCATCGGGCACATTCGTGAGTTTTTGGGGCGTCCGCCCGCCGCGTAATTTCTATTTATATCAGCATGTTAAGATGCGACTGACGAAGTGCCGCAGCCCAGGATGCTGCGTCGCACCAGATATTTTGTTGCAACGCACAATAACCTGCCTATATTGACGTTATGGTCAACTTTCGAAGGCAGGAGAGCCCCATGGACCGCCAGGATATCGGCCTCAAGGCCGCCATCAAGAATGCCAGCACGCTTGTGCAGGAGACTGCATCGAAGTCCGAAGCCGCTGCCCTCGAGGCCGTGGAGCGCGTTGAGGCGACGTTTGCCGGCGCGCAGGCAAAGTGGAACGATGCACGCGATCTCGGCAGCGAGGTCATCGAGGACCTCGGCCACGCCGGCCGCACGACGCTGAACGGCGTCTCCGAGTACGGCAATGTGCTCGGCCGCTACGGCAAGGACGCGCTGACCGATACCATCGAGTTCGGCCGCCAGAGCTTCCAGGCCAAGAGCGTGAAGGAACTGGTCGAGCTCAACGTCGCGTACATGTCGCGCCGCAGCCAGGCGATGTTCGCTTCGGTGAGCGAGCTCAACTCGATTGCGCAGGCCAAGACGGTCGCAGCCTGGTCGCCGCTCGGCGAGACGCTGCGCAAGGCCGGCGATAAGACGTCCCAGGCCACCGCCTAGTCGTGAGGGCATCGGGGTAGGTTGCGGGCACTACGGCGCTCCGCCAGCGATGGCGGAGCGCTTCTTGAAAGCGCTGCGGCCTACTTGAAGCCGAACACGTCCTGGTGATAGCGGCCGCCTTCGATCATGCCTTCGAGCCACTCGGAGGACTGCTCGAGCGTGGTTCCACGCTTCTCCATGTGGATGCGGATCAATGCCTCGCGCACGGCGGGTGCCATGAAGCGGCCATCGCCGCACACAAACACCATGCCGCTGTTCTCGAGCGCGGACCACACCTGCTCGCGCGCGCCCCAAATCGCATCCTGCACGAACCGGTGCGGGGACTTGTCGGAGCTGGAGAAGGCCGTGTGCACCTTGGCGACGCCCGTTTCCTCCCAGCCCAGCATCTCATCGCGGTAGAACCAGTCATGGTCGGGATGCCGGCAGCCGTAGAACAACAGTGCGGTGGACGTCTCGATCCCCTTGGCGCGCTGTGCGGCGCGCTCTTGCAGGAAACCTCTGAGCGGCGCGAAGCCCGTGCCGGGACCGACGAGAATGAGCGGCGTTTCGGGGTCCTCCGGCGGCGCGAACGGCGGGTTGGGCCGCCGCACGAAACCCAAGATTTCGTCGCCCGGCTGCACGGACCGGAGGTGGGAAGAGGCCACGCCCTGGTAGAAGCCACTGCCCGACCAGGCCGGAGCCGCGACCGTGCCCACAGTGAGGTTGATGGTATCCGGTACCGCCAGCGGCGAAGAGGAAATCGAGTAGAAGCGCGGGCGGATCGCGGAGGTCATCTCCAGCAGCCCTTCCAGCGTCAGCTCGATAGCCGGGAACCGCATCAGCAGATCGTAGACGGTGACGCGTTTGTCGGTGATGTCGCGCGCGAAGACCTTCTTGGAGTCTTCGTCTTCGGCGACGAGCTTGCCAAGTTCTTTCGTGGTGTGTGGGCAGCGCGTGTGCTCCATCAGTCCGCGCACGTCGCCGCGCGTTGCGGAATCCTGCAGCTCGACGAAATCGCTCAAAAGCTGGCGCACCGTGACGGGTTTGCCAATTGGCAAGTGCCGCATGCGGCTGCCTTTGCCATCCAGCACCACCACCTGGTCGGGCTTCAGGCCGAGCCGGGCGATGACACTGTCGACGGCCTCGGGGCGGTTGCGCGCGTAGACGGCGAGGTGGTCGCCTGCGCGGTAGCCGACATCGGACGGCAGACGGATGGTCATGTGGCGCGTAGACGAGCGTGGCGCTTCCTTGCTGTGGTCCCACAGCCCGGTGGCGTCGCGCACGAGTTCGTCGTTGCCGATGACCTGCAGCTTGTAGGCGGAGTCGGGCAGCACGCTGGCACGGGTGGCGTGCGCATCACTGAAGGCGATCTTGAGTTTGGGCGCGGCCGCGACGGGTGCCTCGCCCTCGCCGAGCGCCGTCCAGAGCGTCCCCATCCAACGCTCGACCGACTCGTCGAAATCGCCGTTGCCATCGGCCTCGCCGCGGGCAACGAGGTTCTTAGCGCCGGTCTGGCGCAGCGTGCTTTCGATGAGCTTGGGGAACGCCTGGTAGGTCTTCCACTGCGTGTTGCCGACACCGAGCACCGCGTAGGTAAGCTCTGGCCGTTCCACCTCGCCAATGCGCTTCTCGCGAATTGCCGTTTCCATCCTGGTGGCGCTGTCGGGCGCGCCGCCGTTATAGGTGGAGGTAACAACGACGAGCGTGCCCTTCTCGGGCAGGCCCTCGGCATAGTCGTCGAGCGATGCGTTGGTAACCTGGAAACCGCTGCCTCCGGCACGATCCGCGATCTGGCCGGCGATGTCGCGGCAGGTTCCGAGACTCGTACCGTAAAGCACCGTCAGTACGCGCCCCTCGCCCTTCACGCCCTGATCGGCATCCGGCGCTGCGCCGTTGGCTCTCGCCGCCACCACAATCGGTGCGGACGATTTGGCCATCGGCGCGCGATCGGTGCGGGGGCGCACCTGGATCTTGAAGCCCTCTGGCTTGATGGTCAGGGATTCCTTGATCCTGAGCTTGTAGCGTTTGTGATCAATCAGCTTGAAGCGCTGCAAAATCATGCCGAGCACGAGGGCCGCCTCCTGCAGGGCGAACTGCCGCCCGATGCAGGCGCGCTGGCCGTTGCCGAACGGCTTGTAGGCGTTGGTGGGCCGCGCCGCCTCGGCCTCGCGGCTGAAGTTGTCGGGGTTGAAAACATCGGGGTTGGGACCCCAGACCTTCGGGTCGCGGTGCAGCATCGGCGCCAGCACCAGGCAGTGATAGCTCTTCTTCAGCGGAAATTTGCCGCCGAGCATGGTGTCTTCCAGCGCGTGGATGCCGAAGGCGGGCGCCGTGGGCCACAGGCGCAGCGTCTCCTTCAGGATCTGGCCGATGTACTTGAGCTGGTTGACCTGGCTGTAGGTCGGCTTGGCCGAGGTATCGGGGCCGAGGACGCTATCCACCTCGGCATAGGCCTTCGCCAGCACCTCCGGATGGTTCAGCAGCTCGTAGAGCGCGAAGGAGAGCATGCCGCTGGTGGTCTCGTGCCCGGCGATGAGGAAGATGATGGTCTCGTCGCGGATCTGGATGTCGTCGAGGCGCTGGCCCGTGCGCTTGTCGATGCCGGCCAGCATGTAGTTGAGCAGGTCCTTCTTGCTCGCGTCCTCATGCATGCGACGGGCCTTGATCAAGCCCTCGACCATGTCGTGCATGTAGCGCGTGTCCTCGCGCATCTGGCGCTGCATCTTGCGGTTGATGATGTCTTCCAGCGGAAGACCGCGCGTCTGCATGGTGGTTTCCAGCGAGCGCAGCATCGCGTCGATGAACGGGTGGTTGCCGTCGCGATAGAACGAGTTGAAGCGGTAGTCGAAGCCGCACAGGCCGATGGTGTCGAGTGTCACGCGCGTCATGTCGTCGGTGACGTCGATCTCGTCGTCGGGGTTGAGGCGCTCCCACTTCATCATGCATTGGTCGGCGATATCGAGCATGGCGTCGTGGTAGCCCTGCATGGCGCGCTGGGCGAACGTGGGCAGCAGGATGTGGTGCGAGCGCGACCAGCGCGGCTCCTGCGTGTCGGCGGTGAACAGGCCGTGTGCGACCGAGCGCAACCGGCGCAGCACGCCGCGCGTGCTCTTCTCAAAGCGAGCCTCGTCGCTCAGCTCGTCGACAAGGTCGAAACCGGACACGACGACCATCGGCTTGCCCATCATGTCGAGCCAGAAGATGGGCCCGAGGTCGCGCGTGAGCTTCATCATGTCCTGCACCGGCGCGTCGGCGCGCACGGACAGCATGTTGCCGAGCACGAAACGGCGCGGCGGGCTCGGGATGGGGTGCAGGGGATTGTCGCTGGCCATGCTGTCTACTCACTGGCTCGATTGGCGGATGGCAGAGGAAATCTATGCATGTGCCCATGCCTTCTGCCAACCGGCATCGCGCCCCCTGAAAACGGGTGGCAATGGCTTCGCCCTGGTATGCCAGGAATACGGCATCCCTTAACAAATTCATCGGACGGAGCGTTGAGTTGCCTTCCGGTGTCTGCGACAATACGTGAAACAACGGCTCGCGGGTCCGTTCGTGGCGACGGATGCCCCGCCGGGAGGAGCTTCCCATGAGACACCTGAGCGGCGTTGACGCCTCCTTCCTGCATCTGGAGACGCCCGAGATGCCCATGCACGTGGGCAGCCTGAACATCTTCGATCTGCCTGAGGGCTATGACGGCGATTTCTATGAGGACGTGAAGGCGCACATTGCCGGCCGCATGCACCTCGCGGAGGTGTTCGAGCACAAGCTGGCGCAAATCCCCTTCGAGCTGTCGAACCCGGTGTGGGTGGACGACAACGACATCGACATCGACTACCACATCCGCCGCGTGGGGCTGTCCAAGCCCGGCACGTTCAAGCAGCTCGAGCAGCTGGTAGGCAGGTTGCACTCCAGCCTGCTCGACCGCAGCCGGCCGCTGTGGGAGTTCTACGTCATCGATGGCCTGAAGACGGGCCAGCCGGCCATCTATGCCAAGGTGCATCACGCGGCGGTAGACGGGCAGGCGGGTGTGGCGCTGGCGAAGGCCATTTACGACCTCACGCCTGAGCCGCGGCCGATCAAGGCGCCGCGGGCACGCAATCGCGGCAACCAGTATCAGCTGGGCGTGGCGGAGCTGGCGACGGCGGCGGTGCAGAATACCATCCAGCAGTACGTGAAGCTGTTCACGACATTGCCCAACGCGATTCAGGCCGTTGCCACCGCCACCATGCCGGCGTTCGCGGGGGGCCAGTTCACGCAGTTCGGTATGCCGAAGAACTGGCAGCTCGGGCCGAAGACGCCACTCAACGTATCGATCACCAACCAGCGCTCGTTCGCGGCCCGCTCGGTGTCGCTCGCCGAGGTGAAGCAGATCGCCAAGGCCTGTGGCGGCACGATCAACGATGTGGTGCTGGCCGCAAGCGCAAGTGCGCTGCGTCGCTATCTCAACGACTACAATCAGCTCCCCAAGGAATCCCTCAACGCCGCCGTGCCCGTAAGCCTGCGTGAGGCTGGCAACACGGACCTCAACAACCAGGTGTCGATGATGCTGGTGAGCCTTGCCACCGACATTGCCGATCCACTAGAGCGGCTCAAGACCATCATCGAGTCGAGCAAGGCGGCAAAGAACCTGTCGGGCAGCTTGAAGGCCGCGATTCCGACTGATTTTCCGTCCTTCGGGGCGCCGTGGATCATGGGCGGGTTCGCGCTGCTGTTCGGCCGTTCCAGGATATCCGACAGCCTGCCGCCGGTCGCCAACGTCGCCATCTCCAACGTGCCCGGTGCGCCGGTGCCGCTGTACATGGCCGGGGCGAAGCTCGCCACCTACTACCCGGTGTCCATTCCGGCCCATGGCGTGGCGCTGAACATCACGGTGCAGAGCTACAACGGCTCGCTCGATTACGGGTTCACGGCCTGCCGCAGGGCGGTGCCTGATGTCGATGATCTCATCGAGTACCTGATGAAGGCGCACAGGGAGCTAAAAGACCTGGTGCTCGGCCCGCGAGCCGAGACCGCCAAGCCCGCGGAGCAACCGGCTAAGGCCGCAATCCCTGCCGCCCCCCAACAGGCGACAGCGGGGACCGCGCCGGTGCCCCCCAAGGGCCGGCGTCCGGCCAAGGTGAAAGCGGCCAACGGGCCGGCGAACGGCGAAACCGGGACGACGAACGGTCCGGCTCCTGCCAAGGCCAAGGGCCGGAAGGCTGCCGCCAAGGCTCGGCCAAAGGCTGGCACGCGGGCCAAGCAGAAGGCAAAAGCCAAGGCAGCTGAGCCTGTTGTCGAGGAGTCAGTGCCTGCCAACAAAGCGCTGAACTGACGCAGTAAGCCTATTGCAAACGAATCGCGTTGTTCTCATGTGTTCTTAGGCATCCTGACTTGATCGCGAGGTGATCCGTGCGGGAATCGACAGGAAATCATGTTCGTGCTCCGGGTGCCCTGAGGCTGGCCCTGGAGCTGCGGGCGCCGTGGGAACTGGGTGCCAGCATCGCCGCGCTGCCGATCCTGATGAGCGCGCCGCGCGGCGACGGCCATCCGGTGCTGGTGTTTCCGGGCCTTGCCGCATCCGACCTCTCCACCGGACCGCTGCGCCGCTACTTGATGGATCGGGGATATGCCGCACATCGCTGGCGGCAGGGCAGGAATCTGGGGCCGCGGCCGGGCGTGCTGGCCGAATGCGAACGCATGGTGACGTTGCTGCGCGACCGCTACGGACGCAAGGTGAGCCTGATCGGGTGGAGCCTCGGCGGCATCTATGCGCGCGAAACGGCCAAGCAGCTTCCTGACAGCGTCCGCAGCGTGATCACGCTCGGTACGCCGTTTGCCGGGCATCCGCGGGCGACGAACGCCTGGCAGTTGTACGAGTTCGTCAGCGGCGACCGCGTCGACGGCGGGCGCGACTGGAATGAGATAAAGCGCGCCCCGCCCGTGCCCACCACCTCCATCTACAGCCGCACCGACGGCATCGTCGCCTGGCAGTGCAGCGTGCAGGACCCTGCACCGCAGACCGAGAACATCGAGGTCGAGGCGAGCCACGTCGGCCTCGGCGTCAACCCCGCGGTCCTCTATGCCATTGCCGACCGTCTGGCGCAGCCCGAAGGTCAATGGCAGCCCTTCGACCGGAGCGGCTTGCGGCGGCTCGTCTACCGCGACCCGTCCGCGGCAGACTGCTTCCCCAATTCCGCAATGGTCTAGAAGCTCAGCTCCAAACGGCGGCCTTCACGCCGCCTTGCCCGATGAGAGTTTCCGCACGGCCGCATCGCGCAGCTCGCGGCGCAGGACCTTGCCGACGTTGGTTTTCGGCAGCTCCTGCTGGAAGATAATGTACTTGGGCTTCTTGTAGCCGGTGAGCTGCTCGGTGCAGTACTTCATCAGCGCCTGCTCGGTAAGGCCCGCGTCCTTCTTGGCAACGAACAGCACCACGGCTTCGCCTGAGGCCGCATCCGGCACGCCCACCACCGCGCACTCGAGCACGCCCGGGTGGTTTGCCACCACGTCCTCGACCTCGTTGGGGAACACGTTGAACCCCGACACAAGCACCATGTCCTTCTTGCGGTCGACGATCTTGACCTGGCCGCCCGCATCCATGACGCCGATGTCGCCGGTCTTGAAGAAGCCGTCCGCCGTCATGACGTTGGCGGTCTCTTCAGGGCGGTTCCAGTAGCCGGCCATCACCTGCGGGCCCTTGGCGCAGATCTCGCCGGGCTGGCCGAGGGGAACCTCCTTGCCGTCGTCATCGCGGATGGAGATCTCGGTCGACGGCACGGGCAGGCCGATGGTGCCGGTGTACTCGTTGTTATCGGCGCGGTTGCAGGTGAGGGTGGGCGAGGTCTCCGACAGGCCGTAGCCCTCGATGATCGGGCACTTGGTGAGCTTGAAAAAGCGGTCGGCGACCGCGCCCTGCACCGCCATGCCGCCGCCGTTGGCGGCTTTCAGCCCGCCGAAGTTGAGCTTGGCGAAGTCGGGATGGTTGAGCAGCCCGTTGTAGAGCGTGTTCACGGCGGGCAGCATGTGGAATTCGTGCTTTCCCAGCTCCTTGATGAAGCCCGGGATGTCGCGCGGATTGGGAATGAGCAGGCACATGGCGCCGATGCGCATGCCGAGCAGGCAGCAGGCCGTGAGCGCGAAGATGTGATAGAGCGGCAAGGCGGTGACGATCGTCATGCGATCGACCTGCTTGCCCTTCTTGAGCGCCGGCTGCAGCCACGCCTCGTTCTGCAGAACGTTGGCAATGACGTTGCGATGCAGCAGGGTGGCGCCCTTCGACACGCCGGTGGTGCCGCCGGTGTACTGCAGGAAGGCGACGTCGTCCCTCTTGATCTCCGGTTTTTTCAGCTTCAGGCGGCGGCCCGCAGTGATCGCGTCGTTGAACTTGGTGGCGCGGGGAAGCGAAAAGGCCGGCACCATCTTCTTCACCTTGCGCACGACCACATTGACGATCGCGCCCTTGGGGAAGCCGAGCAGGTCGCCCATGCTGGCCAGCACGATGTGCTGGATGGGCGTCTTGCTCAGCACCTGTTCCAGCGTTTTGGCGAAGTTCTCGATGATGATGATGGCCTTGGCGCCGGAGTCCTTGAGCTGGTGCTCCAGCTCGCGCGGCGTGTAGAGCGGGTTGACGTTCACCACGACAAAGCCGGCGCGCAGGATGCCGGCCACGCACACCGGGTACTGCAGGACGTTCGGCATCATGATGGCGACCCGGTCGCCTTGCGCGAGGCCCTTGCTTTGCAGCCAGGCGCCGAGCGCCTGGGACATCTCGTCCAGCTGGCCGTAGGTCAGCTTTTTGTCCATGCAGGCATAGGCATTGTGGCTGCGGTACTTGGCGAAGCTTTCCTCGAACAACGCCACCAGCGACGGGTACTGCGCGCTATCGATCTCGGCCGGCACGCCTGCCGGGTAGTTCTTCAGCCAGATGCGATCCATGTAGCGTGTCCTCCCTGGGGCATTTGTGTTTGCTTGTTGGGATCATTATTGCCGCAGCGGCGCGATAAACGCGAGGCCCTTGTAGTCTAAAACCACCGGCGCTCAGGGTTGGAAACGATTTGCAGGCTTATTGTTCGTGGGCGGGTGTCCGGCTGACCCGTGAAGCGCAACGGGAGTGTGCCTTCCGCGGCGGTCCGCGGACGCCGCCGTTGCCGCCCGGTATTTGGAATGCCACCGAGTGTGTCGTGGCAATATTTCTAGGCAGCCCGTTGGCTTCCCAGCTTGAGCTTTCGGGAAGCGGACATGCGCCTCACGACCGCAACGTGGCGCCGCTCTTGGTGTCGAACACATGCGCCCTGCGTGCGTTCAGCCGTACCCCAACCGTGTCATCCACGTTCACGCTGGTCTCTGCTCGGACCTGCACCGTGACGCGCTTGCGCTCGGCATACTCGACCTCGACGAGCTTCTCCGAGCCGAGGAGCTCGACCACCCACACCCGGCCCCGCAGGTCGGCCGGCTCGTTGTCACCCACCAGATCGAGATCCTGCGGCCGAATTCCGAGCATCACATCGCGGCCGGGTAGGTTGGCGGCAAGGTTCGGCAACTGCACCGTGAGGCCTGGGGACGCGAAAGTCGGCTTGTCGGCTCCGGTCAGCTCGCCCGCAAGCAGGTTCATGGGCGGGCTGCCGATGAATCCGGCGACGAACAGGTTGGCCGGCTGACCGTAGACCTCGGCCGGCGTGCCGAACTGCTGCACGATGCCGCCGTGCATGACGGCGATCATGTCGGACATGGTCATCGCCTCGAGCTGGTCGTGCGTGACGTAGATGGTCGTAGCGCCGAGGTCGAGGTGGAAGCGGCGAAGCTCGGCGCGCATGGTCACGCGCAGCTTGGCGTCAAGGTTGGACAGCGGTTCGTCCATCAGGAAGATATCGGGCTGGCGCACCATCGCCCGCCCCAGCGCCACGCGCTGGCGCTGGCCGCCGGAAAGCTGTGCGGGCTTGCGATCGAGGAGGTGGCTGATCTCCAGGATGGCTGCCACGCGATCGACGGCAGAATCCATTTCGGCCTTCGGCGTCTTGCGCACGCGCAGCCCGTAGCCGAGGTTGCGGCGCACGGTCATCTGCGGATAGAGCGCGTAGGACTGGAACACCATGGCGATGTTGCGGTCGCGGGGCGCCAGCTCGTTCACCACGCGGTCGCCGAAGCGGATGGTTCCCGCCGTCACCGGTTCGAGGCCCGCGATCATGCGCAGCAGCGTGGTCTTCCCGCAGCCGGAGGGGCCCAGCAGGGTGATGAACTTGTGGCTCGGAAAGACCAGGTTGATGTCCTTCAGCACCTGCACCTGGCCAAAGCTCTTGTTGATGCCTTCGAGCTTCACGTCCATGGGCTTGCGATTTCCATAGGTGGTCAGCCTTTGACGGCACCCGCGCCGAACCCGGCGACGAGGTGGCGCTGCAGGGCCATGAACAGGATTGCCATCGGCACCGTCATCAGCACCGAGGCGGCCATCAAAAGCCCCCAGTCGACATGCGTCCCTTCGAAGAACAGCATGACGCCGACGGTGAGCGTGAGATTGTCCAGCGAGTTCAGGAACACGCGGCCGAACAGATAGTCGTTCCACGATACGATCATGGAGAAGATCGCTGCAGCAATGATGCCCGGGAGTGCGGTCGGCAACACGACCTGGCGAAACACCTGGAGACGCGAGGCACCGTCGATCAGCGCCGCTTCCTCGATCTCGATCGGGATCGAGCGCATGAAGGCCCACATCAGCCACATGCAGAACGGCAGCGTGATGCACACGTAGCCGAGCACGAGACTGAGCAGCGAATCCGTGAGGTTGAGCTGCACCATCACCAGGAACAGGGGAAACACGAAGATGATGGAGGGCACCATGTAGCCGAGCAGGCTGAAGTAGGGCACCACCGTCCGGCCCCAGTATCGGAAACGGGTGAGGCTGTAGGCGGCCAGCGTGGAGATGGTGATGCTGATCAGCGTCGATCCCAGCGTGACGATGACGCTGTTGACGAACCAGCGTGTGAAGAACTGCGCCGGCGTCGTCCCCGACGTCACCTGTTGCCCGCCCGACTGGAAGTACTGCGGCCGTCCGGTCAGCAGCGCCTTGTAGTTCTCGGTGGTGGCTGCGTGCGGGATCAGCGTCGGCGGCGTGGCAAAGATCTCCGACTTCGGTTTCAGCGACGTGGACAGCGCCCACACCAGTGGGAAGCAAACGATGAACGTCACCGCGCTCAGAACGGCGTACGAGGCGAGGCGGCGCGTGAGGGTCCAGAACTCGCTGCGGGTCATGGCGACTTCTCATCCTGACCGAAGCCGGAGACGCGCAAGTAGATGACGCTGCCGATCGACAGCATCACCATCATCACCACGCCGGTCGCTGCGCCTACGCCGAGCCGCAGGTTGGCGATCGACTGCTCGAACGAGTAAACGGCGAGGTTGAAGGTGGAGGTTCCCGGCCCACCCTTGGTGAGCAGATAAATCTCCTCGAACTTGTTGAACGTCCAGATCGTGCGGAAGACGATGACGACGATCAGCACCTCCTTGAGCTGGGGCAGCGTCACGTCGAGGAAGCGGCGCACGACACCGGCGCCGTCGACCTTGGCCGCGTCATAGAGTTCCAGCGGCACCGTCTGCAGGCGCGCCAGCACGCAGATGACGACGAATGGCGTGTATTTCCAGACGTTGAGCAGGATGGTCGAGGCCATCGCCATGTTGGGTGTCGACAGCCAGTAGATCGGTTCCTTGATCAGGCTGGCGCTCTGCAGCGCGTAGTTCACGACGCCGATCTCGGGGTTGAATATCCAGCGCCAGATGAGCGCGATGACCACCGTCGGCACGATGTAGGGAAACAGCAGCAGGCCGCGGAACAGCGCGATCCCGGGCAACGCCTGATGCAAGAGCAGCGCGATGGCGACGCCGAATACGGTCTGGAACACGATCGACAGGAGCGTCCAAACCGTCGCCTGCCAGAAGGAATCCCAGAACAGCGGATCGGCGAAGATGAACGCGAAGTTCCGCAACCCGACGAAGGTGCTCAAGTCCGGGCGGAGCGGGTTGTAGCTGTAGAACGCCATCCGGATCGCTTCCACGACCGGATAGACCATGAAGAAAATGGCCGCCGCCAGGAACGGGGCGATGAACAGCAGCCCGACGGCGCGGTCGGACAGTGTGAAGCCAGCGCGCATCTCAACTCTTGGTGTGAGCCGGGCGGCGTTGGCGCCGCCCGGTCTTGACTCAGCCGAGCAGGCGCATGTTTTCGCGCCGGATATCACTCAGCTCCTTGGCGCCCCACTTGGCGGCATCCTGGGGCTTCATGTTGTCGATCACCACCTTCTGCACCGTCTGCGCCAGCACCGAGCGGCCGTGCACGATGCCTGCGAGCGGGTTGACGCCCTGCAGCAGCTCGTTGGCCGTGCTTGAGGAATGAGCCAGCGATGCCTTGAAGTAGGTGTCCACAGTGCGCGGCTTCGACTTGTAGAACGCGTGGTCACGCAGCTCCGGCGCGTCCGCCACGTCGCGATAGGTCGGCGCCACGTTCGGCATCAGCGAGTGGCAGTACTTGATCAGCCAGTCCTTGCTGGTCTGCTGGTAGACGAGTGCCTGCTTCACCTCGTCGATGAACGGGTTGTTCTGCGCGGGAATGCACCAGCCCTGGAAGTCGTTCCAGTTGCTGCGCCGCTTGGTGGTTGGGTGTCGCGCGTGGTTGAAGGCTTCCGTTGCCTCGAAGATGGGTTTCGCCTCCTCGGCGGCGCGGCCGAGCGTGCGGCCCCAATAGAAGCTCATTGCCGTGCGCCCGGTCACGTGCGCATCGACCACCTGCAGGAAGCTGTATTCGACGGCGCCCTTGGGCATATAGGCCTGCAGCTCCTTGACGAAGGTCAGCGCCTCCACTGTCTGCGGGCTGTCGAATGCGACCTCGAACTTGTTGGCTGCATCGAACATGCGGCCGCCGGCGGAGTGCAGCAGGGCAGCGAAGTGGTAGTCGGTGCACAGGTTGCGGCCGAGCGCCATGCAGAAGCCGGCCATGTCGGGCTTCTTCTGCGAGATGGTCTTGGCGGCATTGAGCAGGTCGTTCCAGTCCCAGGTGTCGGGATCGCTGAGCCCCAGCTCCTTGGCGATGTCCATGCGCACCAGCAACAGGTGCGGCTGGTGATGCGCCGGAATGATGAACTGTTGTCCCTTCCACGCGCCCCAGTATTCCCACTTCACGCCGTCGACCAGGCGATTGCGGCCGATCTTCTCGACCAGGTCGTCGACCGGGGTCAGGAGCCCCTCCGCCATGAGCTGCATGGCGATTGGCGACTCCACGCTGATCAGCGACGGCGGGCGGCGGGCCGCGAGGTCGGTCATCAGCTTAACGTAGACGCCGTCCCACGGAATCGACTCGATCTCGAACTTCAGGCCCGGTGCATTTTTCTGCGCCCATTCGTTCATGGCTGCGACCGCGACGCCGCCGTAGGGTCCCGGCTCACCCCACACCCGTACGACACCCGTTTTGGCGCTTTGCGCGAAGGCGCCACCGAGCCCCGTCGAGGCCGTAACACCCGCAGCGGCCATGCCGGTCAGTACCTGTCTGCGGCCGATCTGAAGTTCTGATGGTTCGCGTGTCCGTCTGGTTGTCATTGCAGTCCTCCCTGAGGGGTCCAGCTTGTTGCTTCCGCCGGACGTTGTGATCGCTGTTTCAACTTCCTCCACGTCGCCGCTGCGCGTAGCGCTCCACGCGCACGTTCGCCGTAATCTCGTGGGCCAGCATGCCTTCGGCCGCGCACATGCGTCCGATCACCGGTGCGATGCGCTGGCTGGCCTCCGGTGTCAGCTTTTGGTACGTCACGGTCTTCAGAAACTTGCCGACCCAGAGCCCGCCCGTGTAGCGGCCCGCGCGCCCCGTAGGCAGCGTGTGATTGGTGCCCACGCCCTTGTCGCCGTAGGCCACCGTGCTTTCCTCGCCGAGGAACAGGCTGCCGTAGTTCTTCAGGTTCGACAGATAATAGTCGTTACGCCGCGTCTGCACCTCGAGGTGCTCGGGTGCATAGCGATCGCTCAGCGCAATCGCCGCATCGTCGTCTTCAACGACTGCAACCTCGCCCAGCCGGCTCCACGCCATGCCGGCGATTTCCCGCGTCGGCAAGGTCACGAGCTGGCGCTCGACTTCCGTCATCACCTCGCGGCCGAGCTTCTCCGACGTCGTCACCAGCCAAGCCGGGCTGTCGGGCCCATGCTCGGCCTGGCCGAGGAGATCGGTCGCCACCAGCGCCGGGTCGGCGCTGTCGTCGGCGATCACCAGGATTTCAGTTGGCCCCGCCGGCAGGTCGATGCCGACCATGCCAAACAGCTGCCGCTTCGCCTCGGCCACATACGGGTTGCCCGGCCCGGTGATCATGTCGACCGGTCTCATGCCGACGCACCCGTAGGCCATAGCGCCGAACGCCTGTACGCCGCCGATGGCGTAAATCTCGTCCGCGCCCGACTCTGCCAGGGCATAGAGCGTTGCCGGAAAGATGCCCCGGGCGTCGCGCGGCGGCGCCGCACCGATCACGTGGCTCACGCCCGCCACCTTGGCGGTGGCGACACTCATGATGGCGGCGGAGATCAGCGGATATTTGCCGCCGGGGATGTAACATCCCACCGTTTCCACCGGGATGATCTTCTGGCCAAGCGTGATGCCCTCGCCGACCTCGGCCTCGAACTCCGACAGCGACTCCCGCTGCCGCTTGGCAAATTCGGTCACCTGCTTCTTGCAGTAGGCGAAATCGTCCTTGAAGGTCTGGCTGACAGCCCGGCGCGCCGCGTCGATCTCGGGATCGCTGACGCGGAACACATCGCGCTCCCACTTGTCGAGATCCCTGGCATAGCGGCGCACGGCGTCGTCACGATTGCGCGCGATATCGTCGAGCATCGCTCGCACGCGCTCGGAAAGGACGCGGTTGTCCTGCGCGGACGCAGGCTCAGCTTGCTTGAGATACTTGACCATGGGCTCCTCTTCCGGTTCTTCTTTGTGTAACCGGTTACATTGGTATATTCGGACGGTCCTTGGCCCTTGTCAATCGGAAAGGGCCCTTCGAGGCAGAAGGGGATAGCGCTCATGGATGGCGGTTCCGGCCAGCCGGTAACGCTTCGCCAGATTGCGCGAGAGGCGGGCGTTTCCGTTGCCACCGTGAGCCGCGCGATGCGTCGGCCCGATGCCGTCTCGGCGGAAACGCGCGAGCGGGTTCTGGCGCTCGTCGCCCGCCACCGATATGTGCCGGATGCACTGGCGGCCAGCTTCGCCTCGCGCAAGACAGGGCTCGTTGGCCTGATCGTGCCGACCATCTCGAACTCGATCTACGCCGCCTTCACCGAGGCCGTGCAGAGCAGCCTGCAGGCTTCGGGGAGAAAACTGCTGATCGCCAACACCAACTACTCCGCGCCCCTCGAGGCCGAAATCGTGCACAAATTCGTGGAGAGCCGTGTCGAAGGCATCATCTTCACGGGCGTGCGGCGCGATCCAGCGCTCTATGGATTGCTGCGGCACTATCGAATTCCATTCGTCATAACCTGGTCTACAAGCGACGACGTATCGATCCCGGCCATCTCGTTCGACAACTTTGCCGCCGCTCGGTCCGCGACGAGGGCGCTGATCGCCATCGGACATCAACGCATCGGTTTGATCTGCGGCATGTCTGCCGTCAACGACAGAGCCGAGCAGCGCATCGCGGGCTTCCGAGCGGGACTTGAAGAGGCGGGGATACGTTTCGACCGCGATTTGGTTGCGGAGTGTCCGTTCGAGGTCGCAGAGGGTGCGGCAGCGGCAGAAACAATGATGAGAATGGCGCAACCCCCATCGGCTCTATTCTGCGCCAACGATATTCAAGCGCTCGGGGCCATGTTTGCCTGCCAAAAGCTCGGCCTTTCTATTCCCGCTGACGTCTCGATAGTGGGCTTCGACGACCTGCCCATGGTTCGCATCGCCAATCCACCGCTGACCACGGTTCATGTGCCCGCCCATGAGATGGGGGAAGCGGCGGCAGAGGCCTTGGTCAGCGCCGTAGATACGCAGACGCCCATTCGATCGCGGTCACTCGATGCGACGATTGTGATGCGAGGCAGCCATGCGCCGCATCGAGGCGCCACCTCCCCTTCCACGCGGCGCCATCGATAGCTCGTGCGCAAGTCCATCCGGGCAAGTGCCGGGCAAGCCTAAGCCCTGCCCGGCCGACTTTGTTAAGGCGCCTTTATGCCCGCAGCCTCGATGATCTTGGCGTAGCCGGCGCGTTCCTGGCGCAGCGACTCCGCATAGGCGGGCCCCGGCAGCTCCGTCTGCACGACGCCGAACTTCACCAGCGCAGATCGAACGGATTCCTCCTTGCCGACGGCGACGAGCTCGTCGGTCAGCTTCTTGACGATGCCGGCCGGCATGTTGGCGGGCCCGACCCAGCCGAATGCAGGCATCTGCTCGAGCCCGGCAATGGTTTCGCCCGTCGGCTGAATCTCCGGAGCGAGCGCATAACGGCCAGGCGACGTAATGGCGATTGCGCGCAGCTTGCCTGCGCGCACCTGCTCGATGGCGACCGGGAAGTTGTCGCACGCCACGTTAATCTGCCCGCCGATCAAATCCTGGATCGACTGGTTGGACGCACGATATGAAACCGGCGCCATCTTGAGGCCGGCTGCACTGGCCAGCATCTCGCCGCACAGGTGCTGCGTTGTGCCGATCCCGGACGTTGCATAAGGCGTGCCCGGGTTCGCCTTCAGCCAGGCGACCAGCTCCTTCAAATTGTTGGCAGGCACGGAAGGCGTCACGATCCAGATGTTGGCCAGAGCTGCCATGCCGTAGATGTAGGTGAAGTCCTTCTCGACGTTGAAGGGGATCTTCTCCTTGAGCAGTACCGGATTGATAACGATCCCGCCCGACGTGGCGACGGCGATCGTGTAGCCGTCCGGCGCCGCCTTTGCCGCGGCGTTGAGCCCGGTGACGCCGCCGGCGCCGGCCTTGTTCTCGATGATGAATTGCTTCCCGAGCCGCTTGCCGAGATGCTCGGCGAATATTCGCGCCATGACGTCGGTGTTGCCGCCAGCCGCAAACGGCACGATCACCGTGACGGGTCGCGACGGCCAGTTGTCCTGCGCCGTTGCCGCGCCAGACCAGAACGCAGCGAGCGCCAATCCCAGTATCGCAAATAGTCTTTTCATGTGTTCCTCCCTTGTTGAACCCGGTTATCGAAGCCGGGTCTTTTAGGTTTTGAAGTAGTCCGGATGCCTCTCCCGCAAAGCCGGACTGTAGGCGAGCGAACGCGAAAGATGTTCGCGCACGCGGACTTTGGCGACAGCGGCGTCACCGGCGGCGATCGCTTCAACGATCAGGCCGTGGTCGCGCACGATTTCAGGCATCTTGCCGGCGACGGGTAGATGCAGGCGTCGTATCCGGTCGATGTGGCCACTGCGCTGGCGGACCAGCGTGTAGAGGTCGGACACCGCAGCAGCCTCGAACATGCGGCGGTGAAATTCGAGGTCGAGCGTTTCGAAGGCTGCCGGATCTTCTCGACCGGCGGCCGTCTTCTGCCGTTGGATGACCTCGCGCAAGACGGCGACTACGGACTTGTCAGGGCTTGCGCTCAAGGCTCCGACAACTTCTAGTTCAAGCGACCGCCTCAGGAACTGGGTTTGCGCCGCTCTTGTAATGTCGATCAGACTTACGCGCGTTGCGCTTTGGGGGAAGATGTCGACGAGATCTTCTTCGCTGAGCCGTATTAAGGCATCTCGGATCGGTGTGGAGCTGAGGTTGAAGCGCACCTGCAACTCGGAGCGATTGATTGCTGTTCCTGGCTTGAGTTTGAGCGCAACGATCCCTTCACGCAGGCGCTCGAAGACCTGCCCGGCGGCGTGCCGGGAGGAGTCTACTTCGAAGACGCGTTTCGACGGGGACGGCATGACAAGACCGCGTGAAGCAAATCCGCTTGATCGGGACCCACTAAGTCATTAATGCATCAATTTGGCAAATTGATGCATTAGATGCAAGCGCCACGGAGCACACGAGATGCCGCTTTCGGTTGCCACGCGCGACAAGCTCAAGGGTGTGAGCACCGCCACGATTTGCACCGCCCTCTACAAGCGCGGGCTTCGCAACCAGATGATCCAGAACGTGGTGCCGCTCGACCCCGGCAAGCCGACCATGGTCGGCGTAGCGTTCACGCTGCGCTACATCCCCTCTCGCGAGGATCTCAACCCCATTACCGTCTTCCAGGATCGCAGCCACCCCCAGCGCAAGGCCGTGGAGGAATGTCCGCCCGGCGCGGTGTTCGTGGTGGACAGCCGCAAGGATGCTCGGGCTGCGTCAGCCGGTGCGATACTCGTGGCGCGACTTATGAAGCGCGGGTGCGCCGGCATTGTCACGGACGGCGGCCTGCGCGACGCGGCGGAGATCGCCAAGCTCGACATTCCGTCGTTCCACCAGCGGCCGTCCGCTCCGACGAATCTCACGCTGCATCAGGCGATCGACATCAACGTGCCGATCGGTTGCGGCGATGCCCCGGTTTTCCCCGGCGATGTGATCGTCGGCGATGCGGATGGCTGCGTCGTCATTCCAGCGGATCTTGCCGACGAGATTGCCGATGAGGCGGTGGAGATGACCGCATTTGAGGACTTTGTTGCGGAAAAGGTGCTGGAGGGCCGCTCGATCCTCGGTCTCTACCCTGCGACCGAAGAGGGAACACGCAGCGATTTTGCCGCCTGGCGCAAGTCGAAGGGGCGCTGACGACCGCGAAGCTACCGAAGCTCTGGATACAGCTGTCGCGGCAACCAAAGGCTGATCTCGGGAACGTAGGTGACGACAGCCAGGCTGAACAAAGCCAGCGCCAGCCAAGGCAGCACGGCGCGCACCACCGTCAGGTAGGATTTGTCGAACGTTCCGCTCGCCACAAACAGGTTGAGCCCGAACGGCGGCGTGATGTTGCCGATATCGACGTTGACCGTCATCACGATGCCGAAGTGCGTGCCGGAAATACCGGCCGCAGTGACCATGGGCAGGAGGATCGGGACCAGGATCAGAAGGTTCGAGAATACATCCACGAACATGCCGGCGATCAGGGCCAGCACGTTGACAAACAACAGCGTCTGCTCCGGTGAGGAGCGCAGATCGGAAAACGGCTCAACGATGGCGTGCGTGGTGCCCGAAATTGTCAGCATCCAGGAGAACACGCTGGCTGCGCCGACCATGATGAGAATGCGCGCGCTCGCGAGACCGGACTCGACGCACACCTCCCACAGCTCGGATATGGTGAGCTGGCGGTAGACGACGATGCAGACAAACGCCGCGTAGATCACCGAAACGGCGGCGGCCTCGGTGGCGGTGAACACCCCGCCGTAGATGCCGCCAAGAATAATTGCCGGCATGCCAAGTCCCCACCACACGTCGCGCGCCGCCTGAGCGATGTCGGCGAGGGACGCCCGAGGTGAACGCGGGACCTTGTTGACGATCGCCCAGATCACGCAATAGGCGGCGTAGACGAGGGCGAAAAACAGGCCGGCGCCGATGCCCGACATGAACAGGGCGCCGATCGACACGTTGGCAATGGCGCCAAAGACGATCATGGCGTTGCTGGGCGGGATGATCATGCCGATCAGCGCGGAGCTGGTGACGACGCCGAGGGCGAACCGCTCACCATAGCCCGCCTTGATCAGCGCGGGGTAGAGGATTCCCCCGACGGCCACGATGGTCGAGGCGCTGGAGCCCGTGATGGCACCGAACAGCACGCACGTGATGACGACGGTAACGCCGAGGCCGCCGGGCCAGTGTCCGACCAGGCTTTGAATGAAGTTGATGAGGCGCGTCGACAATCCTCCGCGCCCCATGATGTTCGCCGCGAGGATGAAGAAGGGGATGGCAAGCAGCGGGAAACTCTCGAGTCCCGCAAATGCCCGCTGCGGGAGTATCGACAGGGGTATGGGCGACGTGAGTGCGAAAACAATGAACGCCGTGCCGGTGAGCACGATGAACATCGGGATCGTCAGGAACAGACCCAACGCCAGCAGCGAAAACATCAACGCGATGGTCATGCCCTGCTTCCCCGAGGCCCGCGCAGCCTGTCAGTCCTGCAAATCCATGGCGAACTTCCCGTCCCGGCTGCTCTCACGCAGCAGCCGCACGATGAGCTGGCAGGTCCGCACGAACATCAAGGCGCTGCCCGCGGGCATTGCCAGGTAGGCGAGCCACATCGGCGCCTGCATGACCGGCGTTACCTGCCCTATGCTGCGTACCCGCAGCGTGTGCTGGCCGCTGTAGTAGAAGAACACGGCGAAGAACGCGAGCATCACCAGCGCGATAAAAATCGCGAGCCGATGACGGCCAGCAGGCGAGAGGGTGAGCGGGAGCAGGTCAATCGCGATGTGCCCGCGCGTGCGGATCGCCACGCTCGATCCGACAAAGACGATCCATGCCATCAAGTAGAGCGTCAGCTCCTCCGCCCAGGAGATCGGGGCGAGGAACCAGTAGCGCAACACCACATTGACGAAGAGGAGCAGGCTGGCGAAGGCCATCGCCGCGCCGACAAATGTGGTTTCTGCCCAGCAAAGAGCGCGATCTAGCCGTGCGAGCAAGTTACCAGCTCCGCTCCTTGCGCAGTCGGACCGTTCACTACTTTGCTTGCACGTGGCGGCGGATCAGATCAAGCGTCTCTGTGCCGAACTTGGTTGTGTACCAGTCGTAGACCGGCCGGGATGCCTTCTCGAACTCGGCGCGCTGTTCCGGCGTAAGGGTGGCGATTTCAATGCCTGCCTTCTTGAACGTCTCGAGGTGGACAACCTCTGCCTTCTGAATGAGTTCACGCTGATATTTGCTGGCTTCCTTGGCGGAGTTCACCAGCACATCGCGCTGATCTGCCGGCAGCTTGTCGAGGAAGGGCTTGTTGATCATGAACACGTAGGCGATGAAGCCGTGGTCGCTCAGAGTGAGGTGCTTCTGAACCTCGAAGAACCGCATGGCGGCAATCGTCGCGATCGGGTTCTCCTGCCCATCCACGACCTTCTGCTGCAGGGCGCTGTAAAGCTCGCTGAAATTGATCATCGTCGGCACCGCGCCGAACGCCTTGAACTGCTCCTGGATCACGGGCGCAGGCATCGTGCGGATCTTGGTGCCCTTGTAGTCGGACGGCTGGCGGATCGCGAAGTTGCCGGTGAACTGCTTGAAGCCGGACTCCCAGAACACCACACCCTTGATGTTCACCTTCTCCAACGGTTGCATGATCGCTTCGCCGGCAGGGCCGTCGATCACCCGGTGCGCGGTCGCGCGGTCGGGAAACAGGAAGGGCAGGTCGAGAACCTGCAGGCTGGGTGCGAGCGGCGCCACCCAAGCCGTCGGCAGAATGGAAACTTCGAGTGCGCCGGCTTGAGTCTGCTCGACCATCTGCACGCCGCTGCCGAGCTGGCTCGACGGGAACACCTGCACCTTGAGCTTGCCGCCGGTGCGCTGCTCGACCAGTTCCTTCCACTTCAGCGCGGCCTGATGGTGCGTGCTGGAGTCAGGCTGGTCATGGCCGACCTTGATGGTCGTCTGCGCCACCGCGGCGCTCGCGAGAAGACCTGCCGCAAGAAGGAATGACGCTGCCGCAGAGAGCATGCGAAAACACCACGAATGCATGTTGCGTCCCCTGGGATGAAAGCTGCCGACCATCGGCCACTTGTATGCTTGTTAGAATGATAGGTTAATTGCAACAGGCCCGCAACGCGCTCCGATGCCAGATCAGTGGCAACAATCATCGGGAAGGCTGGTCCGGCACATGCACGATGATGCAATCGGCACGTCGGTCAGTTCTTGAGCTTTCGCCAGCTTTTCACGCAGCGCCGGCAGCTCGGCGACGTTGCCCCGTCTCTGCAGGCACTCGACCAGGCCGTGCAGGGCCCAGACATTGTCGGGATGCTGGGCGCAGCGCTGGATTTGTCCGCTCAACCCCAGGTCGTCGCGATAGGTCCGTTCTGCTTCCTCCACGTGCCCCTGCTCGAGGAGAAGTGCCGCCAAAGCGTGGCGCGGTGGATGCATCCAGGCCCAGGGCTCTATGTACTGCAGGTTGTCATCACGGCGAACGCTTTCGCGCAGGTGGCTGAAAGCGGCATCATAGTTCCCCTTGTGGTATTCTATCTCACCCTCGAGCATTTTTTCGCCGACGGCTAAGATGTCGTGCGCCGGATTATTGAAGAACCTGCGCTCCCTGGGGATGCGGCGGACGCTTTCGTAGAAAAGCTCGCGCTCCCGATCCGCCCCGCCAAAATCCTTGAGCGCGGCGTGGGCCACGCCCTTGGCATAATGATGCATGGCCGTGGTGACGAGGTACAGGCCGGGATCATCAGGCATGGGCGCCGCGATGATGTCATGCCAGCGCCCGAAGCGGACCAGCACGTGCATGCGGGTCGCGTAGTAACCCTCGAGACTCATCGCGAACTTGGGCCGACCCTTGACGCTCAGCACCTCCCTGGTGAGCAGCGCACACATCTTGTCGGCGGTGGAGAGAGCATCCTTGTACCGGCCGAGGAACATGCAGGTGTGCATCATCAGATGCAGGTCGTGGCAGCAGGCCACCGTGTAGAACGTGAAAGATCCCGCATAGTCGAGAAACTTGTCGTTGGCGCGTAAGGCTTGGACACTGGTGCGCCGGGCCTTGTCGTAGTCACCGCACAGCACGTAGATATGCCCCGGCATATGGCTCAGGTGCCCCGAGTCAGGCGCCATGGGGGCAAGGAGGTCCGCCGCGCGCGCGCCAATCTCCGGAATGTTCGACATCTCCAAGGCGTGGATATAGAGATGCAGGACGGCTGGATGCTGCTTTCTGCCAAGCTCGTCGGCGCGCTGCATGGCGCGCTCGCAGGCCTGAAGTGCTTCAACGATATCCGATCCTTGCGCGGGCAGCCCGGTCTTCACGTCCCACAGCCGGCGTGGCGTACGCGTGATCAGCGCTTCGACGTACAGCGCCGCGACGTCCAGATCGTCCGGAAAGCTGAACTGAATGCGGCGCATCTCGGCGGCATAGGCGTCGTCCCAGCGATCGTACTCCTCAGGCGTAACGGCATGCGGCTTTTGCATGCGCAGGGCCATGGCCTCCAGCAGCATGTTTTCGAGGCGCGTCGCGCGGCCCGCGCACGCCCGAGCTTTAGCGATGTGATGGCAGCCGAGCTTGGTGCTGGTGTCGGCCTCCTGCTCACCGTACTCGCGCCAAACGAGATTGTAGAAGGGCCCCGCCGCGTAGGCCATGCCCCAGTGCACCATCACGCACTCTGGGTCGAACTCGAGCGCCTTGCGAAAGCAGCGTATCGCCTCCTCGCGGTTGAAGCCGTAGCACCAGTTCAAACCGAGATCGAACCAGCGCTGCGCTTCCGCGGAGGTCGTCGAAACGGGTCTGGTGTGGGTGCCGAGATTGAAGCGGTCCACAGTGGCCCCCGTACTTAAGCGAGCTCAGGGTAGCCGAGGGCCTTGGCTTCCTGCTCGTAGCGCAATTGGACTTCGTAGCGCGCGGGCTCGATCGCAACGATTTCGCGCAGCATCAATCCAGCGCGAGCTTCCGCCCACTCCGGCTTGCGCGCGACGGCAAACAAAGCATCCTGCAGGACGGCGACCATGTCCTTCGGTGTGCTGCTCGATGTCACGAACGGGATCGAGGGACTTACCGGCGTCGCGGCCAGAATGCGCGTGAGATCGCCAAGCTGCGGGCGATGACGCCTGAAAAAAGCATAGGTCACGCAGTCGACGCAGGAAGCATCCACCTCGCCGCGCGCTACGCGCTCGATGTTGCCAGGCTGCGTATGCGTCTCGACGATGGACGCAAAAAAAGGCTTGCCCAGCGCGATCTCGGCGATGTCCCTGCGCGGTAGGTTCATGCCGGAGTTGGAATGGCGGCTGTTGTAGGCAAAGCGGCAGCCGGCAAGGTCGGCCACGCGCTGATACCTGGAGTCGCGATGTACGATGAACACGCCGGTATGCGTCGCGCCATCGCAGTGGGGGGCGTCGTAGACCGGGGCACCCAGCAGAAGCGCCTGCCCGCGGTAGATGGTTTGCAGCGGATAACCGCACACCTGCGTGAACAGCGTATCGGCCTCGATTTCCCCGGGCACGGGCTTGCGCTCGTAATCCGGGGCTTCAGGCAGGTCCTTAAGGTCGCGGCGCGTCAACTCGACCCGAAGCGCATTCCAGAATGCCGCGTTCACCGGCCGCATCTCCGGCAGGTTGTACATCGGCAGGCTCACCCTGCTTCTGTTCGCCAATTCGTGTGCGGGCATTTGGGCATCCACCTTGAAGCTCGTGAGAGCCTAGCTCACCGCCACCGGTACCGCTACCAGCGTCGCTGAGCGGCCCCGCATCGCTGGGTGCGTCACCGCCCCACGCTACGCATGCATCTGCGAATTACTCAGGGTGGAAGTTGAGATCGCTGTTGCCCAGTCCACGCCCAGCAATGGCCTGCAACTGAATGGTAGAGAAGTCGGGATGACCAACGCCTACATTGTTTGTCCAGACAAGCGGTATGCCCGCCCCGACCAGTGTGCGCTGAAATGCAGCCTTCGTGCCGGCGTCGCCGTGGACGCTTGCCGGCATTTCGTTGCGATCGAGGCAGAACGCCGCGAGCATCCCGGCGGCTTCACCGATGTTCCACTCGACGGGATGAAGGCGGAAGCATCCGTTCGTGATGTGCGTCGTGCCGACGTTCTTGGCCGCGGCGAGCAGATTGGTCATGCGGATGGGTATGAGCGCTCCCAACGGGATCTGAAATGGACGGGTTCTGCAGCTGATGCCCACGTCTTCCGGTCCGGAGCGATGGATGTCGATCGGATACCAGCCCACACCGACAGAATCCTCGAAATGTGCGGCGCGCGGCCCTTCCTGATGCTCGACTGAGACATGCTGCTCAACGACCGTGCGCAGAGATTTGATGCGCCTGGACTCGCGGATATAGGGAAACTTCGCCAGCCCATCCGGCGTGCCCATGATGTCGGGGTTCAGCCTCAGCTCCGGTGCTCCGCGGCGGGAGCCTGTGGCGGGCGCTTCGGTCTGGAGCCAATAGAGGAAACCGAGGCTAACGCGTTTGGCGTCCTGCAAGGCGGCAGCCATCTGCGCCGCGGGGATGTCGATGATGGTCGACTCGCGATAGTCGTTGCCGGGCCAGTTGAGCATCGACAGGTCGGACTGGAAGTTGGGGCCGAACTGATGGCTGTCGACGAGGCGCCGGTAGGTCCATAGCCCGCCCTTGGTGCCGGGCATGGTGTCGTAGAGCCTGTAGTCCAGCCAGCCGCTTTCTTCCCCGTAAATCTCGCCTCCGTGAACCTCGATTTTCAGGCTGTAGGGCTGCGAGCTGCGGAAGAAGTCGTAGCGGGCGGGCTGCGGAATAACGTGGCTCTCGCCATCGGGACGCCGCTCGAGACCGAAGACATAGGTGAAACTTTGCACGCAGTGCGGCATCGCTGTCGTTGGCTGGGCGTGCGGCTCGCCTGTGTCTGCGATCGTTTCTGCGCCGGTGACATACTCGGCACCGGCGAGCGGCAGGAGGTCGCCAAGCTCGGTCGCATCGAGAACCATGGCGGGCTTGAAGCGAAGAGCTGGGCCGCCGGATAGCGGGACGGCCGTCACAGCAACAATCCGGTCGTTTGTCGTTTCGACGGCGGCGGTCTTTGTCCTCAAATGGATGGTCAACCGGCCTTGCGCGATGTGCGGCTCCAGCATGGCCATCATCGCGTCAACGGCCACCTTCGGCTCGAAGGCAACGCGGGTGACCCAGCAGTTGCCGGGGTTGAAGTGCGGCTGCTGGCCGGCTGATCCGGCGTATGGGCGATAGTGGTCCCGCAAAGCTCTGCGCAGGGCGTAGTAGCTCGCCGTGCCGCCGAACTCCTCGATATGTGCGTGCTCGTCGAGCGCGGAAATTCCCTGCGCGGTAAGCTGGCCGCCGATCCAATCCGTCTCCTCGATCAGATGCACGCTCTTGCCCGCACGCGCCGCTGCGAGCGCAGCGGCAACACCGCCGGTGCCGCCGCCGGCGACGAGCACGTCGCACGCGATCTCGCGCGCGTCGGACAGGTTCGGCACGCGCACGATCGCGATGGAGGGATCGCCGTTCACCGGGATGCGCATGACATCCACGACTTCTTCGAGCGCTCGAAGCATGCGTCAGCGGGCCATCGTACTGGGCAGCCAAAGCGCTATTTGAGGGAACGCGATGACAAGCGCGAGGACGGCAAATTGAATGATCAGGTAGGGCCAGATCGACGCGAAGATGTGAGTCAAGGTGATGCCCGGCGGCGTGACACCCTTGAGATAAAAGGCTGCAGGTCCGAACGGCGGCGAGATGTATGAGATCTGCATGTTGAGGCAGAAAAGCGCGCCGAGCCAGACGAGGTCAAAGCCGAGCTTTTCCGCGATCGGGACAAAGATCGGCGCCGTCAGGAACAGGATTCCGATCCAATCGATGAAGCAGCCGAGTATGATCCAGATCGCCTGAAACATGATGATGATATAGATCGGCTCGAGCGGCAGCGACGTCATCGTGTCCTGGATCAGCTTGGTGCCCCCCGCGAGCGTGTAGACGCCGATCAATGCGGACGAGCCAAAGAATAGCCAGTAGAGCATGACCGTGACTTTGGTCGTCTCCTCGATGGCGTGGCGCACGTTGGCGAACGACAAACGGCCGTTGACGATCATGGCCAGGATCGCGCCGACCACGCCCACGCCTGCAGCCTCGGTGGGCGTTGCTATGCCGAGGTAGAGCGAACCGAGCACCATCAGGGCGACAAAGCCCGGGATGATCAGCTCCTTGAGCAGTGCCAGCTTCTCACGCAACGGGCGCTGGCGCTCATGCAGCGGCGCCGGAGGCGCGAGCTCGGGCGATATCCAGCAGCGTATGATGATGTAGGCGCAGTAAGAGCCCGCGAGGAGAAGTCCGGGAATGACGCCAGCCATATACAGCTGGCCGATGGACACGCCGGCTGTCAGACCGTAGAGGATGAACACCACGCTCGGCGGGATGAGGGTTGCCAAGCCGCCACCGGCGCAGATGCTTCCAAGGGCGATCTTCTTGTCGTAGCCGCGGTTGAGCATGGCTGGCAGCGCAATCACGCCCATGGTGACGATCTCGGCGCCGATGACGCCCACCATCGTTGCCATCAGCGCGCACGAGAAGATGACGGCCACAGCCAGGCCGCCCGGAACGCCACCAAACCAGACGTGCACCGCGCGAAAGATGGCGTCGGCCACGCCGGCGCGTTCGAGAATGCATGCCATGAAGATGAACAGCGGCACAGAGACGAGCACGTAATTGCCCATCAGCGTGAAGACGCGGCTGATGACGAGAGTCAGCCCCGGCAGGCCGAACAAGGCGTAGGCAAACACCACGGCCACCGCACCCGTCGCGAAGGCCAGCGGCACGCCAGCGAGCAGGATGGCGATGAAGACAATGACGAAGAGGAGGCTGAGAAGCTCGATGCTCATGGGGTCTGTTCTGCCTCAGGCACGACACCCATTTCGCGGGCGAGATTGACGATGCCTTGCAGCAGGAGCAACAGGCCCGCGAGGGGAATGGCGGCCTTGACCGGCCAGATCGGCGGGTTCCACGGCGTGCCGGTGCCCTCCGATTGCAGGAACGACGTCCAGGCCATCTGCGTGCCGATCCAGACGAGGGCACCGACGTAGAGGGCGAAGCAGAGGAAGCTGATGACGTCGGCGATCACCTTCGGGCGAGGGGGCAACACGCCGTAGATGAGATCGATCCGCACGTGCGACCTTTTCAGGAGCGCGTAGCCTCCACCCAGGAGGTATGTGACCGCCGAAAGATAGACTGTTGTCTCATTTGCCCAGACTGTCGCCTGGCCGAACCATCCGCGGGCCACAACCTCGTAGAGGATTGCGAAGGTGACGATAATGATGGACGCACCCCAGAAGCGGGCGACCCACGTGTTCAAGCGATCGACAGCCGCACAGAAAAGCGCGAACGCGCCGCCCTGCGGCCGTCGACCCTCGCCGGCCACAGGGTGCCCCTCCGCTGGGCTCATGCAACGACGCCCAGGTCCTTGAGCCACGCGAGCTGCGAGTCGTAGGCCTGTTTGGCAAGCGGCGTCTTCTTGGACCAGTCTTCCCAGGTCTTCACGGCCAGCTCACGCATCTTGACCATCTGGGTCTCGTCCCACACGACGTGCTTGATGCCCTTGCTGGCGAGTTCCTTGAGAACACGCACGTCGTCAACCGCGACGCGCTGCACCTGATCCCACGTCCACTCCCGCGTGGTGGATTCGACGATGGCCTTGAGTTCGTCGGGCAGCGCCTTCCATGCGGCCATGTTGACCGTGAATTCCTGCACCGGCATGGAGTGGAAGATCTTCGTCGGGTTTCTCGCCACGCCGTGGAAGCCCATCCGCTCATTCATGGAGATCGTTGCCCAGTCGGCGGCATCGACGACGCCCTTGTCGAGCGCCGAAAACACTTCGCCACCCGGCAGAACGACGATGGAGGCCCCGAGCTTTGTCAGGATTTCCGCAGTCATGCCCTGCGGCGAGCGGAACTTGACGCCCTTGAAGTCATCGAGCGTGTTGATCGGGCGCTTGGAGACGATGGACTCGACGCCCCACCAGCTCACGTTCACCGGATAGGCATTGTACTTGGCATAGGCTTCCCGCAGCATCTGCAGGCCGCCGCGGTGCTGGAACCAGGCGTCAGCCTGATGCGGGTGCTGGTAGCCGAACACAAAGTCGCTGATGACGGCGAGCCCCGCATCCTTGCCCGTGAAGTATCCGGGCCAGGACGAATGGGCTTGGAGAACGCCGGCACTCACCGCGTCGAGCGTCTCGAACACGCCGGTGACTGCCCCTGCCGCGAACGGCTCGATGACGAGGCGGCCGTTGGTATTGACCTTCAACCTCTCGCAGAAATCCTGGAACACCTTGTAGGTCAGTTCCGCGCCGCTCCACATGGACTGGCACCGCCACCGGGTGACTTGCTGCGCGCGCACGACGGCAGGTGCCGCAACGACAGCCGCTGCAGCAGAGGCGCCAACGGCCGACGACTTCAGGAATCCACGCCTGCTGGTGGTGATGGTCATGCGGTCTCCTCCCAGAGAGTGACCTGCACGTCATCGCACAGGTCGTTTGTTTTGATATATTAGTAAAATATTGAAGCGCGCGGTGCGTGCGTGTCAACGGGAATTTGGCAAGCGCATTTGAGATGTGCGCCGGGGTCCTGCTATGCCGCCGCTTACAGGCGGCCGGTGACGGTTGCCCGCGTCAGCTCCTCGACGTAGTCCATGAGCCGGTCGGTGGCGGCGACGGCTTCCTTCTCATTGCCAACCACGACGGCCCGGACGACCTCGGCGTGATGCCGCGTTGCCGTCGCAATGTCGCGGACCTGGCGATAGTGCAGGTAATAGAAGCGGCGCGACATGGCATAACAAGGCATCACCGCCCGCGCGACGAAGGGGTTCCTGGCGCAACTCGCAAGAAAGTTTTTCAGCTCGTAGTGCTGGCGGAGGTACGATAGGACGTCATCCTCGTCGTCTCCGAACGTCTCCAACCGCTCCGCCATCTTGAGCAGCTGCGAGCGTTCCCCAGCCGTGCTCCGGCGGGCGGCATCTGCCGCAATCAGGCGATCCAGGGCCCGTCGCAGGTCGAGCAGCATCAACTGCTCCACGACATTGATCTCGGTAATCTGCGCGCCGTGGCGGGGAAGGATGCGGACCAGATGGTCTCTCTCGAGCCGCTGCAGGGCCTCGCGCACGGGTGTGCGGCCAATTCCGAGCTTCAAACTGAGTTCGGCCTCCGACCAGATGCTGCCCGGCGAGAGTTCGAGGGAAACGATCATTTCCTCCAGGCGCGTGTGTGCAAGGTCGGAAAGCCCCGAGTGCTCGGCCCCTCCGGCGCGAAGCTGGCCGGCCGCAACTCGTTCCGGTTTCGCTGAGGATTTTGCCGGGGGCCTTGTGGCAGAGCGGGACTTGGGGCGTCCCGTGCGGGAGTGCGAGGCTCGGGTCATCAGTATCTCGCGACTTGCGACGTGCTTATCCGAGTCTAGCGCGGAGGCGTGCGAGATGCTAACATATTACTAACATACCAAGCCGGCTCATGGGAGGATGCAAGAAATGACGAGGATACTGTCGGAGAACGCCGTCGAGACATTCCGCCGCGACGGCTACTATTTTCCCGTTCCGGTGCTTTCGTCTGCGGAAGTTTCCCGCTACCGCGGTTGCCTTGAAGAGCACGAAGCCCACACGGGGGCACCGCTGCAGGGCAACTGGCGGCACAAGGCGCATCTGCTCTTCACCTGGGTCGACGAACTTGTTCATCACCCGAAGATCGTGGATGCCGCGGAAGACGTGCTTGGTCCAAACCTGCTTTGCTGGACGACCAATTTCTTCATAAAGGAAGCGAACAGCCCGGGCTTCGTATCCTGGCACCAGGATGCTTTCTACTGGGGCTTGAGCAAGGACGACGTTGTTACGGCCTGGGTCGCGCTCTCCCCCGCCAATCTCCAAAGCGGATGCATGAAGTTCGTGCCCGGCTCCCAGACGCAGGAGCATATCGAGCACGTCGACACCTTCCACAAGGACAATTTGTTGTCGCGCGGTCAGGAGATTGCCGTGAAGGTGGACGGTGAGAAGACAGTCGATTGCATCCTCAATCCCGGCGAGATGTCCCTCCATCACGTCAAACTCGTGCACGGCTCCGAGCCCAACCGCTCCAACGACCGGCGCATCGGCTTGGCGATTCGCTATATTCCGACCGATCTCAAGCAGCTCAAGGTTCGCGACTCGGCAACGCTCGTCCGCGGTGTCGACAACTACGGCAATTTCGATCACGAGCCGCGACCCAAGCGCGACCTCGATGACGCGGCCTTGGCAGCGCACGCCGATGCGGTCGAACGGCAGGTGAAGGCACTGTATTCGGGGACGGACAAAGCGGAGTTCCGCGCCTGATCAAAACTGGCGCGTACGCTTCCAAGCTGGCTCAATCTGGGGACCATCATGGCCGAGGAACGCAAACGACTGACCGTGCCTGACCTCAGGGCGCGCAAGAAAGCCAACGAAAAAGTCGTGATGGTTTCGATACCGGATTTCCCGTCCGCCGTTTGGGCCGAACGGGCCGGTATCGACATCGCGGCCGTGGGCGACTCGCTCGGCATGACCAACTATGGCCATCCCAACACGCTGCCTGTGACCGTGGATATGATGATCAACCACGCGCAGGCGGTCCGACGCGGCGCGCCCAACTGCATGGTGCTGGTCGCGATGCCGTACGGCAGCTACGCGACCGAGCATATCGGCGTGACGAACGCCCTGCGCATCATGAAAGAGGGCGGTGCCGACATCGTCAAGATGCAGGGCGGCAAGGAGAAGGCCCCGATCATCAAGGCAATTGCCGATGCCGGCGTGCCGGTGATGAGCCACGTGGGCATGTGCCCGCACTTCATGCATCTCTACGGCGGGTTCAAGCTGCAGGGCAAGACCGCCGACGAAGCCATGCGTATCATCGAGGATGGCATGGCGATCGAAGCGGCGGGTGCGTGCGGCTTCGAAATCGAAGCGGTGCCGGCGCCGGTGGCGAAGGCCGTGGACGATGCCGTCGATATCTTCACGTTCGGCATCGGCGCAGGCTCTGCAAGCTGTGGCCAGCTGCTCCTAGGCTATGACCTGCTCGGCGTGTTCGACCAGTTCAAGCCGAAGTTCACCAAACGCTACGCAGAGCTCTCGCGGGTCGCCGTTGAAGGCCTGAAGGCCTACGCGGCGGAGGTACGCGCTGGCGCGTTCCCGGATGCAGAGCACGCCTATTCCATGAAGGCCGAGGAGATCGAGAAGCTTCAGGTCGCGGTGCGCAAGCTGCCGAAGCGGACGTAGCAGAAACGTTGAGGACGCCGACCAAGGCGAATCCTTTGCGTGGCTCCCCGACCACAGCTCCGCGGGCGGAGCGCCGGCCGCTGATGCTCGTCGATTGACAGCACTTGCTGCGGACCCGTAGCGTTGGGGTGACGGCTCCCTTCGGGGATTAATTGGGAATGCGGTGCGAGTGGTTTCACTCGAATCCGCAGCTGCCCCCGCAACTGTGAGCGGTAAGTCCACCGTCTCTAGCCACTGGGAAGGAATTCCTGGGAAGGCGACGGTGGATGACGACCCGCAAGCCAGGAGACCTGCCGTCAGCCGTGGTCACACGCGAGCATGTCGGTCGGGGTGTATCGACAGTAGACTGACCAGAGGGGCACAGGCTCCCTTGGAAGGCCTTCGTTCGCGGTGACGTGCCACTGCCGTCGCGTCGAGGTCTATTCTCATGTCAGTTTGTTGTGTCCGCAGAGGAGGATTCCTCTGTGCCGTTGCGTTGCTTGCTCAAGCATCACTTTCGCCGGAGGTCACTGCCCAACAGGCCGTTACCTACGAGCTTCCAGGCCTTGTCGTCGAGGGCACGCCTCGCAAGGCGCCGGTGCGCCAGAAGGCGGAGAGTTCGACGGGCGTCGACCCGGAAGACGTCATCGTGAGCCCCACGACGCTCGCCACCGCGAGTGAGCAGACGGCAAGCGCCGTCACCGTGATCACCGGTGAGCAGCTGCGGCGCACGCAGCAGCGCACCGTGGCCGACGCGCTGCGCACCGTGCCGGGGCTCAGCGTCGTTCAGACGGGCGGACCCGGAGGTCAAACAGCCGTCTTCACGCGCGGGACAAACGCCAACCAGACCAAGGTTTTCATCGACGGCATGGATGTCGGCGACGCCAGCACGCCCAGCGGCGCGGTCGACCTCGCGCACATCCTGACAGCGGACGTCGAGCGGATAGAGGTGCTGCGCGGCCCGCAAGGTGGCCTCTACGGCTCCGGTGCGCTGGGTGGCGTTATCTCGATCATTACGAAGCAGGGAAAAGGCCCGCCGAGGATCACGGGGTTCGTTGAGGGCGGCTCGTTCGGCACCTTCAATCAGGCATTGGGCGTGAGCGGGTCCAAGGGGCCATGGACCTACGCTTTCAATGTTACCCACTTCCGGAGCAGCGATACGCCCGTCACGCCGCTCGAGCTCTTGCAGGCCGGCCAGGTCCGGCACAACGATTTCTACGACAACTGGACCTACTCGACCCGGCTGGGGCTCGAGGTGTCCAAGCAGCTCCAGTTGAATGTCGTTGCCCGGCACACCGACGCCAACCTGCGCTTCACGGAAGGCTTTGGCCCCCTCGAGGACATCCAGAGCTCGACCGACATCAGGCAAACATTCTTGCGCGGCGAGGCGGTGGTGACGCTGCTTGACGGTGCGTTCAAGAACTACTTCGGCAGCACCTACAGCGACCAGCGCCGGTTGAACGAGACGCCCGTCGGCTTCAACCGTCCGCTGTATGACGGGGACCATGAAAAGTACGACTGGAAGGGTGTGGCGACCGTTGCGCCGGGCCAGGTCGTCGTCATGGGACTGGAAACCAGGACGGATCGGCTGTTCGCCGCGAGAAGCATCGATGGCTTCAGCGCGCCGGTCAGCGCCGAGCAGGCCAATCATGCCGGCTACGTCGAACTGCAGTCGCAGATCGGCAAGCGCATGCTGGTGGTGGCCAACGCACGTCGCGATGTGAACGAAGACTTCGGGAACGCCACGACATGGCGTCTCGCCTCCAGCTACATCTTGCCGGGCAGCGAGACAAAACTGCGGGCGAGCGTCGGCACCAGCTTTCGCGCGCCGAGCCTTTGGGAGCTGTACAATCCGTTCGGCTCCCCAGATCTGCGCGCGGAGCGCGGCATAGGTTACGACCTTGGCTTCGAGCAGCCGCTGTTCAACGACAAGGTCAGAGTGGGCGCGACATACTTCTACAACGAAGTGAAAGATCTAATCGGCTTCGATCCCAACACGTTCGCGTCCATAAACATCGATCATGTTCAGATATCAGGTGTCGAAATTTTTGCGTCCTGGGCGGTTGCACCCAACCTGGCCCTCCGCACGGACTACACCTACACGGACGTGGACGTACTCGTGGGTCCCGTCTCGTACCTGCGGCGGCGGCCGCAGCACAAGGTGGGCGGATCGGTGCAATGGGCGCCGACCGATGCGCTCTCCCTCACAACCACGCTCATCTACGTCGGGGATCGCCCGGATGCGGGCCGGTTTGGCGGTTCGGTGATCGCGCCGTCCTATACGCTCGTCAACCTTGCGGTGGACTACAAGCTCAACGAGACCATGACCCTCTATGGCCGGGTCGATAACCTGTTCGATGAGCAATACCAGGATCCCGATGGGTGGCTGCGACCGGGGCTCGGCGTGTTCGGGGGCATTCGCTTTGCCATGCCGTAGTTGAGCAAGGCTCTCGCTCGCGGCGACTGAGATCGCAGCTTGAGGGCCGGAACTGCCAAGGGCCCGGCTCGCCCGAAACGGGCGGGCCGGCGCCAGATTCGGCCCGGAACAGCGATAGAAATCAAGCCTATGCCTTGCCTCCGTCACAGCGGCATGACCATATTTCAGGCGCGTGCTGACGGGAGCCGTGGATGTCGGAAGGGGAGCGCGAAGGGGCACAGGCCGTCCTGCCGGACGCGCTCGCGCGCGCCGCCGGCGGCGACCGCATGCGCGCGTTCATCGCCTACAGCCGCGAGGACCTCGATTTTGCCGAGCAGCTCGCAACCGGCCTCGACCTCTACGGCTTCGCGCCGCTGATCGACAGGGCGCGCAGCGCCGGCGGCGAAGTGTGGGAACGCCAGGTCGCCGAGCTGATCCGCGATGCCGACACGGTGGTGCTCGTCGTCTCGCCGCACGCGGCAAACTCGCGCGTCTGTGCATGGCAGGTGGATCAGGCCAACCTGTTCCACAAGCGCATCATCCCGGTGGCGTGCAAGCCGCTCGACGATGTCGCAGCCGCCCGCAATCTGCAGGACCTCAACCACATCGTCTTCTATGCGGATCCGCGCGTGCCCGGCTCTGGCTTCGGATCCGGCATGGCGCGCCTCGTGCAGTCGCTCAACGTCGATCGCGACTGGCTGCGCGCGCACACGCACCTCCTGCAGCGCGCGATGGCCTGGGACGCCGCGGGGCGGCCGGCCAACCAGGTGCTGCTGGGAACGGACGTTGCGGAGGCGAAGGCGTGGGTCGCGCGCAAGCCCAGCGCAGGGCCGGAGCCGACCGAGCTGCATCTCGACTTCATCCGTGCCAGCGAGATCGAAGGCGAAAGCCTCAAGCAGTCCGAGCGCCAGCGCCTGGAAGGGATGGCAGCGGCGCACGCGCAGCGCGCTCAGCAGCTGCGGGCCGCCGAGCAGGCAAGCCGCCGGCGCTTTCGCTACCGGGCGGGCGCATTCGGCGCCCTTCTGATGGCCGGCATCACCGCCGGAACCCTGGCATGGTTCAACTACGGCAAGCGGCAGGACGCCCTGGCGGATGCCCGCCACTGGACAGCCGAGACCAAGCGTGCGGAAGGCGAGACGGCGGACGCCCGTGCCGACACCGCACGCACGCAGGCCACCTTGGACCAAGTGGAAGCGGAGAAGCGCCGCACCGAGGAGGAGCTGGGCAAGGTACAGTCGGCGCAGTCGCGCTTTCTCGCCAAGCACGCGCTCGATGCGCTGCGGGCGCACGATTTCACCAGGGCAGCGCTGCTGGCGCTCGAAGCGCTGCCGGGCGCAGGCAGCGGCGACGCACGGCCGATTGTCGCCGGCGTGCCGGCCATCCTGTACCAGGCTCTGGGTTTGCTGCGCGAGCGGTCGGTGCTGACGGGGCACACGCATCCGATCGCAAGCGTCGCGCTCAGTTCCGACGGCAAGCGCATCGTCACGGGCTCGCACGACAGCACGGCACGGCTGTGGGACGCGGAGACCGGCAGGCAGATCGAGCTCCTCAAGGGGCACACCAGCCGCGTGGCCAGCGTTGCTTTCAGCCCGGACGGCAAGCTGATCGTCACGGGATCTTACGATAGCACGGTTCGACTCTGGGACGGCGAGAAGGGGCGCGAGGTCTCGCAGCTCAAGGGCCATGCCGGGCTCGTGGTCGGCGCGGCCTTCAGCGCGGACGGTGCCCGCATCATCACCGCCTCCTACGACGGCACGGCGCGCATCTGGGATGTGGCGAACGGCACGGAAGTCGCCGTGCTCAAGGGCCATGGCGCGCAGGTGGTGGGCGCGGCGCTGAGCCCCGACGGCAAGCGCGCGGCGACGGCCTCGTGGGACGGTACCGGGCGCCTGTGGGATCTCGACACCGGCAAGTCGATCGTTCTCAAGGGCCATGCGGGGCGTGTGGTCAGCGTGGCGTTCAGTGCCGACGGCAAGCGCGTCGCGACCGCGTCCGCCGACATGACGGCGCGCGTCTGGGACGCGCAGTCGGGCAAGGAAGCCTTCGCGGTGAAGGGCCACGAAGGGGCAGTCGTCACCGCGTTGTTCGATCCGAACTCGATACGGTTGCTGACGGTCTCTGCCGACGGCACCGGGCGCCTGTGGGAGCTGGGGAAAGGCAAGGAAGCGGGCATCCTCAAGGGCCACTCCGGCGAGATCTTCAGCGCGGCCTTCAACTCGGACGGCTCCAGCATCGTCACGGCCTCCTCGGACCAGACAGCGCGCGTGTGGGACGTGCGGTCGGTCAAGGAAACGGCCGTGCTCAGGGGGCATTTCGGCGGCGTGCTCGGCGCTGCCTTCGGTCCTGACGACATGCGCGTCGTGACCGTGTCCGAGGACACCACCGCGCGGGTTTGGGATACGCAGCCTGCCAAGGCGGTCGTCCTGCTGCGCGGCCATGACAGCGAAGTTGCCGGCAGCACCTTCAGCGCCGACGGCAAGCGCATCGTCACCGCCTCCAACGACAACACCGCGCGCGTGTGGGATGCCGAGACGGGCGAGGAGCTTGCCCTGATGCAGGGGCACTCGGGCGAGGTGGCTGCTGCCGCCTTCAGTCCGGACGGCAAGCGCGTGGCGACGGGGTCCTACGACAGCACCGTGCGCTTCTGGGATTCGCTGTCGGGCAAGCAGATCGCGATCCTGCAAGGTCATTCCGGGGCTGTGCAGAGCGCCGCCTTCAGCCCGAACGGCAAGCTGCTGCTGACGGCATCCTATGATCGCACCGTGCGCCTGTGGGACGCCGGCAACGGCGAGGAGCTTGGCGTCAAGCGCGGTTACAGCCGCGGCTTGCGCGACGCCACCTTCAGCCCCGACGGCAGCAAGGGCGTGATCGCTTCCGAGGACGGCACGGCCCGCGTCTGGGATGCGAACTCGGGCAAGGAGCTGGTGGTGCTGAAGGGGCATACCGGGTGGGTGATGAGCGCCGCCTTCAGTGCCGACAACGCCCGCGTCGCCACCGCCTCGCACGACAACACCGCCCGCATCTGGGATGCGGATAGCGGCAAGGAGCTGGTGGTGCTGAAGGGGCACGCGGCGTGGGTGATGGGGGCTGCCTTCAGCCCTGACGGCAAGCGCGTGGTGACCGCCTCGGCGGACCAGACCGCCCGCATCTGGGATGCCGGCACCGGCGACGAGATCGCCATCCTGCGCGGGCACGTGCGCGGGGTGCGCAGCGCGGCCTTCAGCCCGGACGGCACGCGCGTCGTCACCGGCTCGGTCGATCGCACGGCGCGCATCTGGCCGGTGCAACCCGCCGTGTCGATCGCTGATCTGATCGCCGACGCGATTTCCCGCCTGCCGCGCTGCCTGTACCCGGCCGAGCGCGAAGCCGCGTTCCTCGGCAAGGACAGCCCCGCCTGGTGCACCGAGGCCGGACGTCCGCCGCACCACGCCCCGCACGTGTCGCCCACCACCTCGAAGGCCTCGGCGAAGAACTAGCCTCAGGCGTCGACGGCTCCGCGTGGCCGCGCCCCGCCACAATCTCCGTGCACGATGCAAACGCAAGTCTCCGTTTGCGAGGGGCAGATGACCGTGCTTCGTCACCTTCTGGCCGTGCTTCTGCTGCCCTTCACGGTGACGGTTCTCGTCCCCTGGTGGCTGCTGAGCGCCTCTGCCGGCGGCAATGTGCGGTCGGGCCTCCTTGGATTCGCCGGTGCCGTGGTGTTTGCCCTGGGGTTTGCGCTGTTTGTGTGGTGCGTGAGCCTGTTTGCGCGCGTCGGCGAAGGAACGCTCGCGCCGTGGGACCCGACGCAAAGGATCGTGGCCGTTGGTCCCTACCGGCACGTGCGCAATCCGATGATCACGGGTGTCGCAACCATGCTTCTGGGAGAGGCACTCTATTTCGGGTCGGTGGCAATCGGTGTCTGGCTTCTGATCTTCGTGACGATCAACCACGTGTACTTCATCTCGTCCGAGGAGCCGGGCCTCGAGCAGCGCTTTGGCGAAAGCTACCGCATCTACAAGGCCAACGTGCCGCGCTGGCTTCCGCGCGTGACGGCCTGGACGCAATCTCAGTAACTTCCCGGGGCTTGTCCCCGGGATCCATCTCTCAACTTGCTCCAGAGTTCGTTGAACGCTGGATTCCGGCAACGCGTGCCGGGATGACAAAACAGGCTGAGGTCTACCGAAAAGCCTCACGCGTCGAAGAACACCGTCTCGTCGGCGCCCTGGATGCGGATGTCGAAGCGATAGACGCCGGGCTTGGCCGGATCGGGCTTGGCCATCAGCGTGTCGCGGCGGCCGGCCGGCACCAGGGCGAGGATGGGGTCGCTTGCGTTGGCCGGATTGCCGGCGAAGTAGATGCGCGTGAACAGCCGCTTGAGAATACCGCGCGAGAACAGGCCGACGTTGATGTGCGGCGCCTGCGTCTTGCCGTCCGGACCCGCCACGGCGCCCGGAATCACGGTCGCGAACTGGTAGCCACCATCTTTCGCGGTGGGGCAGCGCCCGAAGCCGCGGAACGAGTTGGAGGCGAGCGGCCGCCCGTCGGCGGGATGCGCGTAGCGGCCTTCGCTGTCGGCCTGCCAGATTTCCAGCATGGCATCGGGCAGCGGCGTGCCTTCGCCGTCGAACACGCGGCCTTCGATGCGGATGTGCGTGCCCGCCACGCCGGCGTCGGCGACGGTTGGGCTGAATACCTCGCGGAAGCCGAACGGCGCCGGCGTCAGGCCGACGTGAAGGAAGGGGCCGACGGTTTGTGACGGGGTGCGTCCAGACATGAGCTGCAAAGTCCTTTTGGCACGTAGGTCGTGTTGCGGTGTCGAGGCGCTGACGATCAGTCGAGGTCCGGCGGCGTCTCGTTCGCGCCGCGCAGCACGATGTCGAAGATGTAGCCCAGTGCCCATTCGGGCTTGGTCGTTTCCATGTCGAACGAGCAGATCATGCGCTCGCGCGCCTTGGCGTCGGTCACCGAATTGAAGATCGGGTCGAACGGAAACAGCGGGTCGCCCGGGAAGTACATCTGCGTGACGAGCCGCGTCAGGAACGACGGGCCGAACAGCGACAGGTGGATATGCGCCGGCCGCCAGGCGTTGTGGTGGTTGCGCCAGGGATAGGCGCCCGGCTTGATGGTTGTGTACTCGTAGCGGCCCTCGGCGTCGGTCACCACGCGGCCCGCACCCGTGAAGTTGGGGTCGAGCGGCGCCGGATGCTGGTCGACCTCGTGGATGTAGCGGCCGGCCGCATTGCATTGCCAGATCTCGAGCAGCGTATTGGGCACCGGGCGCCCTGCCTCGTCCAGCACGCGGCCCTTGACGATGATGCGCTCGCCCAGCGGCTCGCCGGCGTGCTGCTTGGTGAGGTCCGCTTCCTCGGGCTTGGCGTCGGCATGGCCATAGACCGGCCCCGTGATCTCCGACAGCGTCTGCGGAATGATGATCAGCGGTTGCTTGGGCGAGCGGATGCGCGTGCCGACGTAGTCGGGCGACAGATACGGCGGATCGGCGGCATCGCCTGCGCGGGAGTACGTATCCTTCATGTGCACTCGTGTCCTGCCGTTTCTCTTGTCCGATGCCAGCTTAATCCCAAGCGTGCCACGTGCGCTTGACCTGCATCAAGCAACCGCTTTGTCATCCCGGGCCTTGTGCCCGGGATCCATCTCTCAGCGCGCTCCGGCGCTTGCGGATGGCTGAATCCCGGCGACGAGCGCCGGGATGACATCTGCCTAGGCTGATAGCTGTATTCCATTTCGCTTTGTCGTTGTCGGTGCGGGGCTCACCTGCCGCCCCGGTTGGCGGCATTGGTGCGCGCGTGCAGGTCGCGCAGCACGGAGAGTTCCTGCGCCGTCGGCGGCGCGGTGTCGGCAAGCTTGCTCGCAAACTTCAGCGCCCAGCCGGTGGCGTCGACGATCTGCTCGCGCGTCACGCCGGGGTGGATGGCGGTGACCGTCAGCTCGCTCGTGTCTGCATCGGGCTCCAGCACGCACAAGTCTGTAATGACGCGCGTGGGCCCCTTGGTGGTGATGCCGAGCTTCTCGCGGCTGCCCTTGCCGCTGCCGTGACCCAGCGAGGTGACGAAATCCACCTTCTCTACGAACGAGCGCTTGCCCTGCGCCATGGTGATGAACACCTCGTGCGTGGAGGTGGCGATCTCAGGCGCGCCGCCGCCGCCGGGCAGCCGCACCTTGGGCTTGTCGTAGGTGCCACCGACGGCGGTGGTGTTGAGGTTGGCGAACCTGTCGATCTGCGCGCCGCCGAGGAAGCCGACGGTGATGCGGCCGCCCTGCAGCCAGTAGCGGAACATCTCCGGCACCGACACGGTGGTCAGCGCCGTCTCGCACAGCTCGCCGTCGCCGATGGAGAGCGGTAGCACGTTGGGCTTGGTGGCCAGCGTGCCGCTCTCGTAGATCAAGGTAATGTCCGGCGCGTGCGTCAGGCGTGCGAGATTGCAGGCTGCCGACGGCGCGCCGATGCCGACGAAGCAGACGTCCGTGTTCTTCAATACGCGCGAGGCCACCACCGTCATCATCTCGGTGGGCGTCCAGGGGTTGTTGCCGGAGGTGCTCATGCCGCCCTCCCTTTGCGTGCGTAGGCCGCGAAGGCGTCCGGCCCCTTCTTCATCACGTTGGCCTCCATCCAGGCCTTGAAGCTGTCGCGGTCGCGCGAGACCTCGTCCCACGCCTCGTAAAAGGCGTTGTCGCGCTTGTAGTAACCCTGCGCGTAGGAGGGATGAGCGCCGCCCGGCACCAGCGACACGGCGGTCACGGTCCAGTGCGGCAGGATGCAGGCGTTGAACGAGCGCGGTCCGAAGTCGTCGACGATCTCCTCCACCGTCACCAGCGAGCGCTTGGCGGACAGCACCGCTTCCTTCTGCACGCCGACGATGCCCTCCAGCATGACGTTGCCGGCGCGATCCGCCCTCTGCGCGTGGATGATGGCGCTGTCGAGCTTCATGGCGGGAACGGTGGCCAGTACCTCGCCCGTATAGGGGCAGGTGACGGACTTGATGGTGGGGTTCACCCGCGGCAGCTCGGCGCCGCGATAGCCGCGGAACACCGCGAACGGCAGCCCGGCCGCGCCTGCCTCGTAGGCATTGGCCATGGCCGCGTGGCTGTGCTCCTCGATCTCCAGCGGTTGCGGCCAGTTCTTCTCAAAGGCATCGCGGAAGCGGTGCAGCGAGCCGACGCCGGGGTTGCCGCCCCAGGAGAACACCATCTTGTTGACGCCGCCCATGCCGATCATCTGGTCGTAGAGAATGTCCGGCGTCATGCGCACGAGCGTCAGGCCTTTGCGCTTCTGGCGGATGGTCTCGTGGCCGGCCGCGTAGGGGATGAGGTGTGTGAAGCCCTCGAAGGCTGTTTTGTCGCCGTCGCGCACGACCTCTTCGACGGCAGCGGATAGGGGCAGAAGCCTTGCCATTCGGGTGTCCCGGCGGGGATTGAAGATGGGCTAGTTATTGCGTCCGGACGGGCAAAAGCAAGCCTGCAATCTGTCACCCCGGCGCCTGTCGCCAGTATCTGGCAGCACGCCGAAGGATCGGTCGCCATCGCCTATTGCCTGCTCTCCACGCACGCGCCGTCCGTCCCCGGCGTTGCGGCCGGAGTTGCGACGGGTACGCGGGTGCCTCTTCGGCAACCGCGGAGCGCAACTGCGCTCCAGGAGACTCGCTGCTGCGTGTCTCCCTGGGAGCCCTTGCGGGCTCCAGGGCCTCACGGCCCGGGGGTTGCCTTACGGCACCCGCGTCGGCGATTTCAGTCCCGGTGCACGGCTTTGGCTTCCGGCCCGCTCCATCTGGAGCGTGCCATCGCACCTTGAGCCTCAATGGCGGTCTGCGGCTCCACACCATTGCTGATGCT